>Ga0316205_10001297_pt1 | contig 33259 bp, 26 predicted proteins | sample 3monthpyrite_MG_FD_204941 | JGI IMG/M metagenome (GOLD analysis project Ga0316205, IMG submission 204941) | Microbial mat bacterial communities from mineral coupon in-situ incubated in ocean water Damariscotta River, Maine, United States -... | ecosystem: Environmental > Aquatic > Marine >...
ATCTGCGAATGCTAGGCCAATTAACGGGACAACAAATACAAGCTGAATCAGTAGTAGCTGAATTTGACAAACGCTATAAAAATATTCGAGAGCATTACCAGAAATTGGCCAGGGTCGATGTTTTTTACCAGCTCTGGCACGACCCACTTCAGAGTGTTGGTCCTTTGAGCTGGATTGAATCTTTGATCGAAGATTGTGGTGGTCAGAATATTTTTAATAATGCCAACGTACCTTATCCGATGGTATCGATTGAATCAGTGCTTGTAAAAAATCCAAAAGTGATTATCATACCGCACCACTCAGGGACAGATGGTGCAAAAAAGGATCCTGCAGGAAAAGAAATCTGGACTAATTGGCCAGAGATTTCAGCGGTTAAAAATAATCGTATTTTTGACCTAAATGGTGATCTATTACACAGAACCACACTGAGATCGTTAGATGGTCTGCGAAAACTCTGTGAAAGAATAGATGAAGGAAGAAAAGAAGAATTCAGGAAGTAAGCTGATAAGGATATCAATACAATCGAGTGTTCCGAGTGCGAATCGGATATTCGGGAAGTTGGTGAAATTCCAACACTGCCCCCGCAACGGTGAAGCTGATAGTTGAGGTTAGATTTATCTAACTCAAATCAACCATTCAGATAAGTCCGGAGACCGGCTCGATTGACAACTAGGTGTTCAGTTTATGCCGCATTGTGCGGAGGCTGATCAAAATTATAAAACCGACGCGGCGGGCGTCACACATTGATCTGGAATTCTCCAGGTTAGAGGTATTAATATGTACAATCGATCCATTTTTAAAACTTTCGCGGTACTCTTCGCGATCTCATCTTCTCCATTAACGATTGCTGACGAATCTGTCAACGCCGACAATACGATTGTCGTAACAGCCAACCGGACTGAACAGGATATTAACGATACTCTGGCGGCGGTGGAAGTGATCACTCGGGAAGATATCGAAAGAATTCAACCAACCTCCATTACGGATTTATTAGAAAATATTGCTGGGCTTGATATCGTGCGTAACGGCGGTGCAGGTCAGGTATCTTCACTTTTTACTCGTGGCTCAAATTCAGATCATACTTTACTGCTTATCGATGGAGTAAGAGTTGGATCGGCCTCATTAGGAAACAAGTCATTTTCTACTATTCCAGTTGCTCAGATCGAGCGAATTGAAGTGGTAAAAGGACCGCGTGCTTCGTTGTGGGGGAGCGATGCGATTGGCGGTGTTATTCAAATTTTTACTCGTCGTTTAAATCAAGGCGAATATTCGCTTCAAGCCACCATGGGTTCCAATAATTCAGTGGCGACAGATTTAAGCTTCGGTTTTGGTAGCGATAAAATCACTAATACAGTTACTTTTAGCTATGAAGCTTCTGATGGTTTTGATGCGTTTGATGACTCTTCAAATTTTGCTGTGGACAGTCAGCCAGATGATGATGGTTTTGACCGGATTTCTGCCGCAATCAGAGGGGATTATGAAATTTCATCGGATACTGATCTTGATTGGGTTTTTCAGCTCGACCAAGGTAACAGCGAATTTGATAATAACTTTGGTGCCGATGAGACTGACTATCAGAATTATTTGTGGAATATCCGTTATTCCTATACGGTGGACCAATGGTTAACCCAATTTAGTGTCAAGCAAAGTAGCGATAACTCAGAGGCAATCGGCACCGGTCTTCAATCAATATTTGATACAGAAAGGACTCAGTTTAATCTGCTTAGTCAATATCAATTAAATGACGAAATTAGTTTTACTGGTGGTGTGGAGAGGTTTAGCGACGATGTAAGTGATAGTAGAATCGTTCTGTTTGATAGTTCAATTGTCAGTTTCGAGGAACTAAAACGCAGTACCGAATCAGTATTCTTATCAACGCAGATTAGTTATGGCAATTTCTTGGCGGAAGCCGCGGTGCGCCGTGATGATATTGAATTGGTAGATGAGGAGAATACATTTAACCTTAGTTTAGGTTATCACCTACTGGAAGATCTGACTGTCGCTGTTAGCCGGGCAAAAGGATTTAAGGCCCCAACATTTAATGACCTTTATTATCCGGGATTTAGTAATCCGGATCTGGTCAGTGAAGAATCCTTTAATAATGAATTTTTAATCCGTTGGAATCTGAAAAATCATCGAATGCAAGTAGTATTGTTTGAAAACAAGGTCGACCAGCTAATCGCTTTTCAGTTTGACCCAAATATTGGATTTGCACCTTTTAATGTGGATCAAGCCGAACTATCCGGCTATGAAATAGGATATGAATATAACATGGGTAAACTCACCCATAAATTTACTGCCAGCCATGTCGATGCAAAGGACTTAAGCATCGACCCAATCACTGGCGACCCAAAAGATGTACAGTTAATTCGACGTGCGAAGGAACATTATGGTTATGAATTAATTGCTGATTTGGATACTTTCTCTTTCTTTGCACAAATGAATTATATTGGCAATCGGCCTGATACCGACTTCAATACTTTCCAACCGGTGACTTTGAAGAGCTATTTAAATGTTAATTTGGGCGCGACTTATCATTATAGTGACCAATTGAAATTTAAACTCAAAATCAGCGAATTTACCAATGCTGAAGCACCAAGTATTGTTAATTACAATGCTCCGGGCCAGCTAGTATTTGTATCCTTTCAATATCTGAATTTTTAAGGTTGTTCAACTTTCCTAGCTGAACACTGAAACCTGCATCTTGAGGTGGGATGGGTATATACGACTTTGCCTAGAGATTGCACGTTCCGAGTTAAGTCAGTATCATAAGCATTTGCTGATTTAAGTTTGAATCAAACTTGTTCAGCTCCTTTTTTCCTTTGGTGGTAGTTATGTCTAAGTTCTTTTATGACGGTAAAGCAAACAATAACAATGAACGTGGTGATGGCTCTATAGGCGGCAACAAGGCCATTCGTCTGGGTACAAAAAAAGCGCCTGCACAAATTAGAGTTAAAACCGAAGCACGAAAATTGGAATTAGCTGGAATCTTTGCCGAAAATAAATGGGTTGCCGATATAACCCTGGATGCTGAGCAAGATGAAAATATTCGCGATTTAGAGTTTCTGCAAAATAAAAATGTTGAAGTCCATAGCACCAGCAAAGCGGGCCGAAATGACCCTTGTCCCTGTGGTAGTGGTAAAAAGTATAAAAAATGTTGTGGTGCATAACCTAGCTCGATTTGATGGTGAAGCATTGTCGCTTGTTGGGCTCAACCTGCAAGCGGTCATCAGTCTCAAACAACTACCCTCTGATTTAACCGTCCAGTTAAACACTTCCACTGACAAGTTCGACCATTATTCGCAGCTGCTCCTGATTGGTCATGGTGGTTCCTTGCTCTGGCAAAATGTTAATCGTTGGAAGGAATCTTATCCATCCAATCACCCGATTGATGATTTTTCTAAATTTCATGTTAAAGATTTTTTGTCGAAAAGGTTTTCTTCGGTCGATTTTGAAATTATTTTTCCCTGTGTAAAGCAATCCTTTGTTAATTTCCAAGCTTTAGGGCAACTCGCAGGTTGGCACCACCCATCACCCTTTGGATTGGGAATTAATCAGCATTGGGGTAGTTGGTTTGCTTATCGGGCGGTGGTATTACTCAAAAGTCGTTACCTGACTACGCAAATAGAGCATTCTAAGTCGCCTTGTTTAAGCTGTAAAAATCGTGATTGTGTTCAAACCTGTCCAGCCTATGCGTTATCAGGTGATAAGTTGGATTTGAATCGATGTATTGCTTATCGCAAACAACCAGAGTCGAAATGTAAAGATCGTTGTATTGCACGTATGGCTTGCCCTGCTGCTAAGCAACATCAGTATAGACTCGAGCAAATTCAATATCATTATGGTCGCTCAATGGATACGATTAATCGCTCTCTAGACAAAGAGGTCAGGGTAAGGTCTTTATAAAATAAGGAGCCAATTTTGCTACTTGAACGTGTATTACAAGTAGGATTCATCACTTATTTATACCTCTCCGACCTCTCCCTAACCCGCCCCTTCCAAGGGGAGGGGACTTTTCCCCCTCTCCCTTTGGGAGAGGGCTGGGGAGAGGGGGGTTAGCTGTTACTATTTTTATAATGCTATTGCCCTGACAGAGAAGCTGAAAACAACAAATAGCCTGGCAAAGTAACAGCGGATATAAGCGTTAGAACCCAATAAGCCTTGGTATAATGGTGTATTTCTGGTATTTTCTTTGCTGCTATTTTGAATATTGATAAGATTCAAAGTTACTGGCTGAGCAAATCAACCTAAAGAGGACAAAATGCCAAAAGCAAGTGAGCTAAAGCGTGGTATCGCCGTCGAATATAGTGGCAAATTGTTATTAGTGAAAAATATCGATGTACACAGCCCGAGCGCCAGAGGAGCGGCAACCTTATATAAAACTCGATTCTCCGAAATCGGCAGCGGCAGTAAGGTTGAACACACTTTTAAGGGCGACGATATATTAACTCAGGTCGATCTAAATCGCCGTGATGTTAGTTTTTCCTACATCGACGGTGATGATTATATTTTTATGGATAACGAGGACTATAGTCAGCACCCATTTAAATTAGCGGACATTGAGGACGAGTTACTTTTTATTAATGAAGATACTAAAGGCCTGGTGGTTTTAGAAGTTGATGATCGAAGCATTGGTGTCGAATTGCCACAATCTGTTGAAATGGTAATCGTTGAAACCGATCCCTCAATTAAAGGCGCTTCTGCCGCATCCCGTACAAAACCTGCTCGTTTCGAAACGGGTTTAACCATTCAAGTGCCAGAATATATTTCTAACGGCGAAAAGGTCAAAATAAATACAGGCGATAAAAAATTTATGGGGCGAGCAGATTGAATATGCTTTTAAGATCAAAAAGGAAGTCATTTTTTGATTCTCTGGAAACCATTGAAATTTCGCAAAATGATTTAGAGATCATCGACAATACAAATGGTTATCGGGAGAAACTTTTTGAGCTGATCAGCTCAGCAAAAAAAAGAATTTATATTACTGCACTTTACTTACAGGATGATGAGGCGGGGAGGGCTGTACTTATTGCACTGTATGAAGCCAAACAGAAAAACCCTAAACTTGATGTGAAAATATTCGTCGATTTTTTAAGGGCTCAGCGTGGTTTAATGGGACATGCAAAAAGTATCGGCAACGTGCGGTTGTATCGGGAATTAAATGAAAAATACCAACACAAGATTGATATTTTTGGCGTTCCTGTAAAAAGTAAAGAGTTTCTGGGCGTTTTACATTTAAAAGGGTTCGTTTTTGATCAAATCTTATTCTACAGTGGGGCAAGTATTAATAATATTTATCTGCAACAAGAAAAAAAATATCGATACGATCGTTATCAATTAATCAATAGTGAGAAATTAACTGATTCCTTTGTTGGTTTTCTCAGAAATAATTTTATTAAAAGTGATGCGGTTCGAAATTTGACCGATGAGGTGATTCCAACAGCAAAACAATTAAAGAACGCCATTGGTAGGTTAAAAGCAGGGTTGAGAAGAGCAGATTATTTTTTTAAGGCAGATCACACAACAGAGCCAAGCGAGTCAATTAGAATTACCCCATTACTCGGCTTTGGTGGACGCAAAAATAAATTAAACAATACGATATACGAATTAGTTAGATTGACTGAAAATGAAATCATAATATTTACACCTTATTTTAATTTTCCAGCAAAAATTCACAAAGCGGTTCGAAAGCGACTAAAACAAGATACCAAGGTAACGATTATTGTTGGTGATAAAACAGCCAATGACTTCTACATTCCAGAAGATAAACCCTTTAACAAAATTGGCATTTTGCCTTATATTTATGAAACAAGTTTAAAGCGCTTTGTAAAATCAAATCAAAAGTATATTGATGCAAATCTTCTCAATGTTTGTTTGTGGTTGGACGAAGGTAATAGTTTTCATTTGAAGGGAATTAATTCTGATGAAAGCAACTATCTCATTACTGGTCATAATATTAATCCGAGAGCCTGGCGACTGGATATTGAAAATGGCGTGCTGATCCAGGACCCTGGTAAGTTGTTGAAGAATAAATTTGATGACGAGTTAAAACAAATAATGAAAAACTGCACTCGCATTAATCACTTCGACGAGATCGAAAAGCCTGAATGTTATCGCCATGAAGCGCAAAAATTACTTAAACTGACCAAAAGAGCCAAGCTGGATAGTATACTCAATCGATTGCTTTAAATAGAATCCAGCTTCAACTGTTTTGAAATAGGGAGATGAATCAATAAGATGAATAATAGTTCGCAAAGTATTTCAGCCACTTCGCAATCAATTATGCTTACAGCCGCCGCCTTTGTTATTGTTGTTGCCGGACTAAAAGTAGCCGCTCCAATATTGGCAGAATTCTTACTTGCTCTGTTTATCTCTGTAGTGTGCATTCCTCCGATCAAATGGTTGGTGAGTAAAAAAATCCCTCAAGGTCTCTCTATTCTTATTGTATTAATTATCATGTTATCGTTTCTCGGGTTTGTTGGTTATTTAGTCGGTGATTCGATCCAATCTTTTAGTGCTAATAAAGCGTTATATTCTGATAAATTACAACAAAGTTTTGGCGGGCTTTTTGCTTGGCTAGAAACAAAAGGATTGCCAATAGAAGGATTAAAACTGGCCAGTTTGGTAGACGAATATGGATTGGCTTTAGTGAGTCGCGTTGTTGGGGGACTAAATTATATTTTCCAAGAATTTTTCATCATATTTTTGAGTGTGATTTTTATTCTGGCGGAAATGTCGAGTTTTCCGGTTAAGTTCGCCAGAGCGTTTTCTGACAGCCATGATAAAATGGTTCATATTAATAAAATACTGGGAAAGATCAGGCATTACCTGGCGATTAAAACCGCAGCGAGTTTGCTTACCGGTTTTATCGTTTCAATTGCGCTCTATTTTGTTGGGATTGATTATCCTTTTTTATGGGGGATGTTAGCTTTTCTATTGAATTATATCCCGAATATCGGCTCGATTATTGCGGCTATACCACCATTAATATTGGCATTCATTCAGATTGGGCCGGCCGCTGTTTTATGGACAGGCTTGACTTTTTTGTTTGTTAATATGTTTGTTGGTAATTTTCTTGAACCGAAATTTATGGGAAAAATGTTGGGACTGTCGACCTTTGTTGTTTTTCTTTCGTTGATTTTCTGGGGATGGATTTTCGGTTCGGTCGGCATGTTCTTGTCGGTTCCATTGACTATGACGATTAAAATTGCGCTGGAAACAAATCCTAAAACACTTTGGCTAGCGATTATGTTAGGACCTGAGGACTAAATAACAAATCAAAGACATTGATCTGGACTAATGTTAACTCTTGTTACATTTAGAAAAACCTTCTCATCTTGCCGCGATATATACTATTGATTCGATAGTGATGAATATTGTCGATTCGGTTAATTCATTAGGTTAAATACGGGGGAGGATAGCGAATGAAAGCAGGACAGCCCAGCCTGACAGTTTTTAAGCAAAGAGTTATAAGAGCTTTTTCTGATGTATTTGATAATCCGGTTGGTCGACCAGCAAAAAAGGCTATTATTACGGTGGTTGGAGTCTGCATAACCTGTTTGGGATTCGTTTTAATTATTTTACCTGGGCCGGCTTTCCTGTTGATACCGATTGGATTGGCAATACTGGCCTTAGAATATCCTAGTGCGCGCAAATGGCTTCGAAAATTTCAAAGAATATTGTCTGCGTCGGCAAGAAAGGCAGATGACTATTTCGCCAGACTAAAGGCTAGATTTAATTGATTTATCCTTTGTGGTTAGTCTCAGCTGGTTTAATACCTATGGTGACTAATTCAATCGACTTACCGGTGTTAGCATAGTGCAAGCCAACACCGGTAATAATAATAGCGTTACATATTACGTCGATATTGACCTCCAACTTCATAAAGCGTTTGAGAAATCTTACCCAAAGAGCAATGTTTGGTCGCTTCCATCAATACTTCAAAAATATTATCGTTTTCCAAAGCAGCGCTTTGAATCGCTTTTATTTGTTGTTCAATTTTATCGGAATTGGCTTTGTCTAATCGCTCCAGCATTTCAATTTGGTATTTTTTCTCAGTATCAGTGGAGCGGATCACTTCGCTTGGAATGACCGTTGGTGAACCTTCGGCAGACAAAAAGGTATTGACGCCAATAATGGGAAATTCGCCAGTGTGTTTTAGCATTTCATAATGCATGGATTCTTCCTGGATTTTAGAGCGTTGGTACATGGTTTCCATTGCTCCCAATACACCACCGCGTTCGCTGATCCGTTCAAACTCCATCAATATCGCTTCTTCGACCAGGTCAGTTAATTCTTCGATGATAAATGAGCCTTGCAAAGGGTTTTGGTTTTTGTTTAATCCTAATTCTCGGTTGATGATCAACTGAATCGCCATTGCTCTTCGCACAGAGGCTTCTGTAGGCGTTGTTATCGCTTCATCATAGGCATTGGTATGTAGCGAATTACAGTTATCGTAAATGGCATACAATGCCTGCAATGTGGTTCTAATGTCATTAAAGTCAATTTCTTGAGCGTGCAATGAGCGGCCTGAGGTTTGGATATGATACTTAAGCATTTGTGCTCTGGAGTTGGCTTTGTATTTATGTTTCATCGCTTTCGACCAAATCCTTCTGGCAACCCGGCCGATCACCGCATATTCAGGATCAACTCCATTGGAGAAAAAGAAACTAAAATTCGGGGCAAATTTATTGATATCCATACCGCGCGCTAAATAATATTCAACGAAGGTAAAGCCATTTGCCAGAGTAAAGGCAAGCTGCGAAATAGGATTCGCGCCAGCCTCTGCAATGTGGTATCCAGAAATTGAAACCGAATAGAAGTTGCGCACATTTTTCTCGATAAAATATTCTTGAACATCGCCCATTAAACGAAGTGCAAATTCGGTAGAAAAAATACAGGTGTTCTGAGCTTGATCTTCTTTTAAAATATCCGCTTGCACGGTTCCGCGAACTTTTTGAATGGTTTCAAACTTTATTTTATCGTAAATATCTGCTGGCAAAACTTGATCGCCGGTTGTACCTAACAGCATTAGTCCGAGTCCGTCATTACCTTCCGGAATGTCTCCCTGATAGGTCGGAACTGGCAATTCTTTGGCGGTATAGATTTCAGCAATCTTATTTTTTACTTGCTGCTCCAGTCCGTTTTCTTTAATGTAAATTTCACACTCTTGATCAATGGCTGCATTCATAAAAAAGCCGACCAGAATTGGCGCTGGACCGTTAATGGTCATTGAAACAGATGTTGTGGGTTTGGTTAGCTGAAAACCGGAGTAAAGCTTCTTGGCATCGTCTAAACAGCAGATAGAAACACCGGCATTACCGATCTTGCCAAAAATATCCGGTCGGTAATCGGGATCGTCACCATACAAGGTGACCGAATCGAAAGCGGTCGATAGTCTGGCGGCTGGCATGCCTTTACTGACATAATGAAAACGTCGATTGGTTCTTTCTGGCCCACCTTCGCCAGCAAACATGCGGGTCGGATCTTCGCCTTCCCGTTTAAATGGAAAAACGCCGGCGGTGTAAGGGAATTGACCTGGGAAATTTTCTTGCAGTTTCCACTTGAGTCGATCGCCCCAGCCTTTAAACTTAGGGACAGAAATTTTTGGGATAAGCTGATCGGACAAAGATTTTGTATGGGTTTCCACTTTTATTTCTTTATCACGCACTTTATAAACAAAAAATTCATTCTGGTATTGTTTACACTCGAGGTCCCATTCATTGAGTAATTTACTATTCTCGCGATCCAGTTTTAATTCGGTTTTTTCCAATAGCTCGGTGATAGGCGATATAAGTGTTTCATCATCCAACTCTTTCAAACTAGCTAATGTCTCTTGAATTCCTTGAAATTTTTGTGCCTGCTCAGACTGCAGCTCAACCCACTCATCATAGGCTCGGTTATTTTCTGCAATTTCAGCCAGATATCGATTGCGCTTAGGCGGTATGATAAATAATTTTTCCGGCAAAGGTCCTGAAGAGTCTTCAACTGAAGGAAAATTTGATTGTAGTTCAGTAGATGTTTTTTCATGAAGTACTTTCATTAAACAACGGTATAACTGATTAGTTCCAGGATCATTAAATTGACTGGCGATGGTGCCATGCACGGGCATATCTGCAGTGGCTTCATCAAAACGATTATGATTACGTTGGAATTGTTTTTTAACATCTCTTAATGCATCTTGAGCGCCGCGTTTATCAAATTTATTGATTGCAATTAAATCGGCGAAATCGAGCATGTCGATTTTTTCTAGTTGAGTTGCTGCGCCGTATTCGGGGGTCATTACATACATGGAAACATCCGAATGTTCTTCAATTTCTGTGTCTGATTGACCAATGCCGGAGGTTTCCAAAATGACCAAATCAAAACCGGCCGCTTTGACTATATTGACCGCATCCTGAATGTGAGGCGAAAGCGCCAAATTAGATTGGCGAGTAGCGAGCGAGCGCATATAAACACGATCGTTATTAATGGCATTCATTCTGATCCGGTCGCCGAGTAGTGCACCGCCGGTTTTTCTTTTTGAGGGGTCAACAGAAATGATAGCAATATTCTTATCTTCAAAATCCATTAAAAAACGTCTGACTAACTCATCCACCAATGAGGATTTGCCTGCGCCGCCGGTGCCGGTGATTCCGAGTACAGGGATTGAAGATATGTTGGCTGCTTCTCTGACTTGATCGAGCAGAACTTTAGTGTCCCCAGCAAAATTTTCTGCCGCTGAAATCAGGCGACCCAATTCCCGGTGTTGATTAAAATTCGGAACTGCTTTAGGTGGTTGATCGCCGGTAGCAAAATCGGAGTTTTTTACCAGATCGTTGATCATTCCCTGTAATCCCATTTCTCGTCCGTCATCCGGCGAATAAATTCTGGTAACACCATGTTGATGTAACTCTTCTATTTCATCGGGAAGAATGACACCGCCGCCTCCGGCAAATACTTTAATATGACCACAGCCATTTTCATTTAACAGGTCAACCATGTATTTTAAATATTCTACATGGCCGCCTTGATATGAGGTCATGGCGATCGCCTGTACATCTTCCTGAATCGCGCAGTTAACCACTTCCTGAACACCGCGGTTATGCCCTAAATGGATCACTTCACAGCCGGTCGCCTGAATAATTCGGCGCATAATGTTAATTGCCGCATCATGACCATCAAAAAGTGAGGCAGCGGTGACCATACGAATTTTGTGTTTGCTTTGATAGGGTTTAGCGTCAGACATAAGAAATCCTAATTCCAGCCCCCTCTCCCTTCGGGAGAGGGCTAGGGAGAGGGAAGTGTTTTGAACTTAAAGTTTAGTGGTTCACTTGGACAATATTGAAAGCTTTTGCTTAAGAAAGTTGCCAAAGTAGTTATCTTGAATTGCTGACTATTATAGCAAAAAGAGCGTCAGGAACGAAACCTGAGCAGGCATGGAATGACCAGTACTAAAGGGTTTTGAGGATATTAGCTAATGATATGTGGACAAGCGCAGACATGATTCGGTCTAAGCCCTTAGTTCCGTAGCGTAAAGGAACTAAAGGTTTGTATACCAAAATAGAGCAAAAGATATCCAGGAAACAATCAAAAGTAGCCACGGTAGGGTGGAACCGGTTGATTTATTCTGCTCTCCGACTAATTCAGGCTGATCAGTATCACAATTGGCCGAATCGGTTTGCACTTTAGATTTGACTGTTTTGAGTTTCTTATCTAATTCTCTGGCTTTTACTTTGTATTGTTTTTTGTATTGCTCAATGCCTTTTTGAATGCCTTGGGCAATCAATTTCGTTTGCTCTTTCGTTTGGCCAGGACGTTGAGTCGCATTTGCGATCTTTTCAGATTCTTTAATCGTTTCTTTGGATGTTGCTGTTTTATATTTGCTCATTATTTTTCGATAATCCTAATTTTCAGATAATCCCAAATTTGCAAAAACCTTATCAGCGGCTGCCAGTGTTTTATCTAATGTTTGCTGATCGTGGGCGGCACAGACAAATCCGGTTTCAAACGCCGACGGCGCAAGATAAATCCCTTCATCTAACATCCCATGAAAGAATTTCTTAAACGCGTCCTGATTAGAATTAACCACCTGAGAAAATTGACTGATATTTTTTTCATCGGTAAAAAATAGTCCAAACATGCTGCCAACGTGGTTAGTGGTAAAGGGAATATTATGTTTGTCCGCAAGTTGTTGTAGACCAATTACCAGCTTTTCACAATATTGATAAAGCGGGTCAAAGAATCCATCTTGCGTTAATAATTCAAGCGAGGCTAACCCTGCAGCCATCGCAATGGGATTTCCTGAGAGTGTTCCGGCCTGGTAAACCGGTCCGGCTGGGGCAAGATGTTGCATGATCGCTTTTTTGCCGCCGAATGCACCCACCGGCATACCACCGCCGATGATTTTTCCCAGGGTGGTTAAATCTGGTGTAATACCATAAAGTTGCTGAGCCGTGCCTGGTCCTACTCGTAGACCGCACATGACTTCATCAAAAATAAGAACGGCATTAAATTCATCACATAAGTCTCGCAGGCCCGTCAAGAATCCATCAACCGGTGGAATGCAATTCATATTTCCGGCGATCGGCTCAACAATAACGGTGGCGATATCATCTTTGTTTGCTTCAAATAATGCTCTGACACTTTTCAGATTATTAAATTCTGCGGTTAAAGTATGTTTGGCGAAATCCGCGGGTACGCCAGGTGATGTCGGCTCTCCAAGGGTTAACGCACCAGAGCCTGCTTTCACTAACAAACAATCAGCATGGCCGTGATAACAGCCTTCAAATTTGATTAATTTATCTTTACCAGTATAACCGCGCGCTAGTCGAATTGCTGACATCGTCGCTTCGGTTCCGGAACTCACCATTCTCACCTGATCGATAGATGGGATCATTTCGCAGACTTTTTTCGCCATGATCAATTCTATTTCTGTGGGCGCACCAAAACTTAACCCGTTTTCTGCGGCTTTGATTACGGCCTGTCTAATCGCAGGATGATTATGCCCATGGACCATCGGCCCCCAGGAGCCGACATAATCGACATAAGATTTTCCGTCCACATCCGTAAAGTATGCACCATCTGCCTTTTCGACAAAAACGGGTGTACCGCCAACGCCGTTAAATGCGCGAACCGGTGAATTGACCGCGCCGGGAATAAATTCTAGTGATTGATTGTATAACTGTTGTGATTTGTTCATTTTTGTCTCATTGAAAAATAAATAATAGGTTCGTTTTGTTATTTTAATATTGAACTTGAAGCTTGAAATATGAAGCTAGTTTAGCTCTTCAATCCTACTTGCCAAATAACATCGCGCTCGTATTTTGTTAATTGATTTTCGACCCCTAAAACACAAGCAAATAAAGCCATGCGAACTAGCACCCCATTATCTGTTTGACGGAATATCGCCAGTCCCGGCTCTTTGTTTAAATCGTTATCCAATTCATTTGCATTGTTTCTGGAATCTCTCGGTAACGGATGCATGATGACCGCATTAGGAAGACAATGCTCGGAATAGATCTTTTTGTTTAATCGAAAATAACCTTTGTAACGTTCAGCCTGTTCAATGGATGAAAATCGCTCTTCCTGAATTCTAGTTTGATAAATAATATTGGCTTGCGACAGCCCTTTTTCCAAATCACTGCCTATTTCAACCTGATGCCCAGCATTGGTTAACATGTCTATGTAACTATCGGGAAGTCTCAGTGCTTCTGGGGAAACCAGTTGTATTTTTAGCCCCTGGTACAAGGACAATAAATGGCACAAAGAATGTACAGTTCGACCATGCTTAAGATCGCCCAATAAGGTTAGACTCAATTGCTGAATATTTTGCCCTAATCGGGCTAATTCATTTTTTATTGTAAATAAATCGAGTAGTGCCTGAGTGGGATGTTCATTCGCGCCATCTCCGCCATTAATAACGGGAACACGACTACCGGTGGCAAATTCTGACACAGAATGAGCTTGTGGGTGGCGCATCACGATGACGTCACTATAGCCGGATAAAACTTGTGCGGTATCGTACAAAGATTCGCCTTTGGCTAACGCTGAATTTGATAGACCGGTCGTTTCTCTTACTTCTCCGCCAAGTAAATTAAACGCGCTGCCAAAACTGACCCGGGTACGAGTGCTCGCTTCAAAAAACATATTGCCAAGCACAGCTCCTTCCAAAACGCGTGTCATCTTTTGACGATATGCATAAGGGCGCATATTTTCTGCAACGTTAAATAATTCATCGATCGCTTCGAGAGTAATATCTTTAACGGATAAAAGATGGCGGCCATAGAATGTCATGCAGAAAACCTCGGCATAGCTGAACAGCTATTACACAATTTGGTAACTCGTAGAATAGTTACACCCCTACTAAAATTTGTCGTCATTCTAGTCTTTTTTGGCCGTTTTGGGTATCGATTTTAATGATCTTGATAATAAGTGTACAATAATTGCTCAACTGATTAAACTTATGTCCGCTGCATATCAACAAGCATCCTGAGGTGGACCGGGCATAAAGGCATTCGTGGTAAACTTTTTTTAATCCGATTTATAGGAATAACATAAACTCATGCTTCGATTTCTTATTCGTCTGGCCATATTTGCGATTGTCATCGGCTCAAGTCTCTATCTCGGCGCGCAATGGAAATTAAAGGAAGATCTGCAGTATTTTGCGAATAAGTTGAAGCCATTTGCACAATTTGAATATGAAAACTCGGCATTAACGCTGGCTGGTACAATCATCGTTACCGATGTCAGATTGCATTTTCAGCAGCAAGATATCAAATTAAGTATTGATAAAGTTGAATACTCCAGTGGTGCAATTTTTGATATGGTTTTTTTCCGCAAGCTGCTCGACAATCGCCAAACGCCGCAGCAAATGAGATTAAAAATGGAAGAAGCGGTTATTCCATTAACCCCTTCGTTGGTCAAATACATTAGCTCACTTGAACAAGGATCTACCTGGAATGCTCTCAATGCTTTGGCTTGCGGTAAAATAAGTCATATTGGTATTAACCAGTATTTTAGCATGGGATACGACTATATCGTTTTTTCCACAGAGTCGATATTAAGTCAGGACAAATACAGCGGAAACCTGATCGGTTCCGGTTGGTTGGATATAGAAGAAACCGCCCGTTTTAGTTATGATTTGAATCTAGCTGGCTTTTATCAGAGTAGGGATACTGCCGTCAATGACCGGAAAACGCCTACTTTAGAGCAGTTGACTTTGGAGGTTCAAGATACGGGATATAATGGTCATAGAAATAACTATTGCGCCTCACGCTCAGGTCTTGGTGGTGATAAATACCTGGAGCAACATGTTGAACAGGTTAGTCAAAAACTGAAATCAGTGGGTATCCAAATGACTCTTGCCGGCAAGCGTCTTTACACGGAATTCCGTCAACCAGAAAGTATATTACAATTATCAATAACGCCTTCGGTTAGTTTTTCCTTTGCTGATTTTGGCTATTATGATGAACCTGAATTAAGAGATTTGTTGGGAATAAAGTTAACAGTTAATCATCAAACAGCTGCGACAATCTTTAACGGTTGGGCGTTAGATCGCTTTAAACAGATTGTTGTACGTGAACCCGTGGATGAAACGGAAAACGGTAATCAAGCTCGCTATGAAACCGTTTTTATTAAGAGAGAATTTCAAAAACAACCAGTTTCCTCGGCCGAAAAATTCATCAACGAAAAAGTTAGAGTCATACGCAGTGATGGTAAAATATTCGAAGGAAAACTTTCAGAAATTAAGAATAACAAACTCTATATAACAATGCCTTTGCAGGGCGGCACTGTCAAGGTGGCGGTAGAAATCAAATTAATGAAAGAGTTTTGGGTTTATCTATAATAACTATATTTACTATTTCTATTTCCTCCAAACCGGCCCAACTACCAAGCCGGTTTAACGACCACCAGAATGACCACCGCAAATAATACCAATACCGGAAATTCATTAAACCAACGATAGAATACATGACTTCTGGCTGACTGCCGGTTAATAAACTTGTTTAAATACCTTCCACAAATTAAATGATAAATGACCAGCAGCGTCACCAATGCTAGTTTTATTTGCATCCACCCAGTTTTAATTAATTCTGGATTTAAGATTAACATCCCTACACCAAAGCCCAAAGTGAGGATCATAAAAGGGGTTACAAACCGATATAGCTTTTTTGCCATGGTTAATAGATGTTGGTAAACATCATCAGTCTCAGCCATCGCCAGATTGACATAGATCCTTGGTAGATAGAACAAGCCCGCGAACCAACTTGTCATAAAAATAATATGTAGCGCTTTTAGCCACAGATAGCTCAATTTGAATTCTCCGACAATTGTTTTTTGTTTGTTCTAAATACGAATTTTAATGCGTTTATTCTATCCTAATTACAGTCTTTTGCCAGCATTAAAAAAGGGAGCTACAAGCTCCCTCATCCTAACGATATACTGCTATTTGATAGATACCGGTCCTTCGATATCGCTCATATGTAATCCGCCACTGCCTTCTTCAATAATGGTTAAGCCATTGCGCAAGTTTTTCAAGTTAATACTGCCGGAGCCATCGTCGATTGTAACCAATCCACTGACGTCGGAGATCTCCATGCTGCCGGAGCCGTCTTCAACGTTTAAATAACCCGCTATTTTTTCTGCTGTAATGCTGCCTGAACCATCATTAATGACCACATTTCCACCAACATCTTTTATGGTTAATGAACCAGAACCATCTTCAATGTTGACGTTGCCGTGTACTTCACTAATCTTGATACTTCCTGAGCCATCATCTAACTTGCTGATGCTTTTTACGTTGTTAATGGTGATTGCGCCAGAGCCATCATCAATTTTCAGATTGAGACTGCTAGGAACTTTGACCGTCAAATCGATCCTAGGACTATTGTTGCCCCAACTGATCGAACGAGATTTGCCTAAGTCGGCAATCAGGACAGCGGTGTCGCCTTTGGCCTTTAAGCTGAGATTAAATTTGTCATTAAATGTTTCGATATCTGCGGTGACTTCTATTTGCGAAACATCACTACCAGTGACTATCAGAAAGCCAGCGGTAGCGTCAATTTGCAAATTTTTTAGATCACTTGCATTTAGAGTGAGTTGTTTGTTTTCCTTAAAATCTAAAGAGTCGGCATAAACAGTGATGCAGCCGGTAGTCAACAATGCCATTGAGGCTGCAAGTATCAGCGGGGGCTTTTTCATTTTGAATATCCTTTATTAGTTTTGTGTGCTGTTTTAAGTTGATGTCCTCAAGTGGTTGAGCAACATATGTGCCAGAAACTAACACGCGATATAAATCAAATAAAAACAATAAGATAGATGGTCAAGTGCATTGCTAACCAAGATTTAAGTTAGGTTTTTTCACCAAATATTGGTAAAAAATATCTATTTGCTCTTGATAAGACGTAACTAAATGACTAAAAGTTTGAATATTTGCCACTAATTTAATGGGAGTTCAAATTAATTTCGAGAATTTGAATTTTTATCAATCTCACATCCCCTTTGTTTAATGGGCATCAATATATTCAACAAATGCCTGGGCAAATCGTGCAGGAGAATCAGCATCCATATTAAAATAAAGAGAGGGTTCAATCAGCTCCGCTTCCATCAACAAAAAGTCATCAGCAGCACGGACAAAATCCAATCGAGCATAGAGTGTCTTGTGAGGGAGGTGGGCCAGGGCCTGTTTGGCGGCAGTCATCAATTTTTCAGCAGGCTGTATCAATGCGAGTTGTCCACCATGTTCTTCTTGAACTCTAAAATCACCTTTTTGTGGCTTTTTAATAATGCTATGGCTGTATTTATTGTTAAAGAAAAATAGTGAATACTCACCTTCTTCTATAATTGACGTCATAAAAGGTTGCAACATAAAGTCGCGATCATCGAATAATTTTTCCATTGCAGAGTGGTCGATATTGGACGCTTTGCGGTTCAGCCGATAGGTATCATCGGCATTGGCGCTGATACAAGGTTTTATGATGAGTTGCTCGACTTCAAAAAAATCAAAGGCATCAGATAATATCGATTCTGAATAATGATTGTGCCAAAGAGTCGGAATAATCGCCACATCATCATTTTCGAGTTGGCGCAGGTAGTTTTTGTTGATATTCCACTTTACCAGATCCAGACAATTGGCCAATATTGCTTTGGATTTTTCAATTTTTTCAAGGGTTAATAAAAAAGCATCACAATGGTCCTGATAGTCCCAGGGCGATCGAATAATAACGGCGTCAAAATCGTTCCAGTCAACCTGTTTATCTCGCCAGGAAATTTCACAAGTTTTCCAACCGAGCTCTTTCATAGGATACTCAAGCAAAGAATCATAACATTCAAATTCATCGAGATTATCCATTGACAGTAATGCCACATGTTTCATTATTTATTCTTCCTGTTCATTTGCAATTAATTGCAGATAAAAATCATTCGCTTGTGATAGTTGATGTTGGTTAAAAACCTTAATACCGTTTTTCCTTAACAATCTGGTTGTGATCCCTTCGCCACTTATTTTATTTTTACTAAAATGACCGTCATTGACCGATGATGAGCCGCAAGATGGACTGCCTTCGGTGAGGATCGCCATTCGAATATTTTGTTGTTGGCATGTTTTAAGGGCTATTTTCGCGCCAGCCAAAAATTGATCAGTCACATCATGGTTTAAGATGTTTAAGACTTTAATTGATTTGTGAGGTAAATTCTGAATCTCAGCCGGTGGCCGCGGGATTGTTAAGCCTCCTGAAACCTCGGGGCAAATGGAGGTCAGTACACCCAGCTTCCTCCACTGTTTGATGATGTTATCTTCAAGTAACAGATGTTTGCCGTCATAACGAACCTTCTCGCCTAATAGGCACGCGCTGATTAAAATGGATTTAGGCATTTTTGTTTTCGTTCATTTCTCAGGTTTTCAATTAATTTCAGTAGTACGAATTTACTCTTGATCAAACCTGAGAAAAAAGAATCTCAAGTAAACCTCTGTTCATTGAAATATCAATTTCTTCCGCTTGCACACTCATTTCTATTTCTTCAGTAGATGATTTCGCCAGATTAATCATTTTTGCCTCAGTATAGTGGCGTTGATTGAGACTATAAAAGCTGATCACCTTGGGTTTAAGAGGCTCTTTTCTGTTTGCTCGATAAACAATACCAATACGGCCCGATTTGAGCTTTACCAAAGAGCCAACAGGATAAATTCCGAGGCATTTGATAAATTTTTGAACCAGTTTCTGATCATAATGTTCAGGTTTATCCAACATGGCATTAAAAGCTTTTAGTTGAGAGCAAGATTTCTGATGGTGGCGATCACTGGTCATGGCGTTAAAGGTATCCACAATTGCCATCATACGGGCATAGATATCTAATTTGTCGCCATCAAGTCCATTTGGGTATCCTGAGCCATCCAACCTCTCGTGATGATTGGCGACAATATCAACGGATATATCGCTCATTTGGGGTGAATTCTCCATTATTTCTCTTACATAACCCACGTGTTTTTTGACTTCTTCAAATTCTTGTTCGTTAAGGCTACCCGGTTTATTGAGGATTTTTGGCGAGATGCGAGAGATCCCCAAATCGTGCATAAAAGCGCCAATTGCCACATCATTGACAACCTTTTTTTCAAACCCCAGGAATATGGCAAAAGTCGTCATTAATATGCACGAGTTAATGGCCTGCTCAAAATGATAGTTATCCACATTTTTAAGATTTGAAATTAACAGCAGTGCATCGGAGTCTTGAAAAACGGAATCAATAATTTGTTTGGATGAAGCTTGTACTATTTCATAATCGACCACTTTCTTTTTACTGACCGAATTTAATAGTTTTTCCTGTATGGCTTTAGCTTCATCATAGAGACTTGATGCGTTAGATATGTCTTCTGAATTGAGTTGAGTGACTTCTTTTGGTTTTTTTTCAGCCGTTTTATTGATCGATGGGGAAATCTGGAGATCGAGATCATTGCGATCAAAATCGACGTAAACATATTTAACCTGTTGAATCTTCATTTTTTCCAGGTGTTGTTGTTTCTTGATCCTTCCACCCATCTTTACTTTTAATTGACGGGTCGCGCCTTCAATCTCAGTAATATACATACCGAGTTTGACCTGGTTTAACGGAATTTTTTGGATATCTGCCATTTAAGTGATAATCAATTGAACAGGGATAATTCCCATTGTAGTCCAAATACACCTGATTAATAAAAAGATTAGACTGGATATCACGATCTTTGGAATATATAGTCCCATGCCTCGTTGATAAATTTTATTGAAAACATTGTAAGTTTTTTGATAGACGTGCGACTAATTAGCTTAAATCTACACAAACATTCATTATCAGGAGAAAATTGAATGAAACGATATATTACCATAGCGCTGCTTTTTACCATGCCCCATTTAATGGCGGCAACAGATGGCAAAAAGATGATGGGCGAGTTGGAATTAGAATATTGCCACATTCCAAAATATCCGCAGGAGGTGCTTTGCGGAAATTTTCCTGTTTTTGAGGATCGGGTGGCTGCTAAAGGTCGTAAAATCGATATCAAATTTGCTGTTATCCCATCAGTAACCGAAGCAAAAGAAGCCGATCCTCTGGTCTTTTTTGCTGGCGGCCCCGGCCAAGGCGCGCGAGATATGGGCCAATATGTATCTATGGCATTTAATGAAATTCATGAAAATCGAGATGTGGTTTTAATAGACCAACGAGGAATGGGCAGCTCGCATCCGCTATCTTGTGAATTGCCCGATGATAACGCCTTGTCACTGAGTGATGAACAAGTGGCAAAAATGATGCGAGATGTTTTGACTCAGTGCCTTAGCGATCTGGACGCTGATGTGACCAAATATACCCAGGATTTGGCTAACCAGGATATTCACGACATTTTGCATGCATTAGGCTACAACCAGGTTAATCTTTACGGAGTTTCCTGGGGAACTCGCTCTGCGCTTTTGTATGTTAATCAGTATCCTGAGCAGGTCAGAACAGTCATTATGGATGGCGTTGCGCCGCTGGCAAACAAAGTCCCATTGTATGGGAATGAAGACGCTGAGCGGGCCATTTCGGCGCTTTTTAAAGATTGCGAAGCGGATGATCAGTGTCGCTCTACTTTTCCATCGTTAAAGCAAGATTTTAATCAGGTGCTCGCCAGTTTTGGTGAGACGGGTTATGAAGTGACCATGAATGATGCGAACACCGGCAAGCCAATCACCTTTACCATAACCCGCAATGCCTTTGTTAATGCGGTCCGCAATATTCTTTATGTCCCCGATTACAGCCGTTTGATCCCAATCATTATCCAACAAGCCCAAGTGAAAGATTTTAGAGCCTTATCGGGATTGATGGCGGCTTTTGGCGATGGTGGCATGGCATTGGGCGCTCAAATGAGCGTGTTGTGCTCTGAAGATTTCGCCCGCATCTCAGAAGACGAAATTGCCAATGAAACAAAAAAAGGCTTTGTTGGTGATGCGTTTATTAATTTTTTCAAAAACGGTTGCAGTGTTTGGCCTAAGGCTCCGTTGCCCGAAATATATAAGCAAAATTTATCTTCGAACGTGCCAACATTGATACTTTCTGGCGCGGTTGATCCGGTGACTCCTGAGCGTTGGGGTGAAAAAATGATGGAGTTGATGACAAACTCGAAACATCTAGTCGCTGCTAATACTGGTCATAATGTTGGTCCAAAAGGATGTGCGCCCGATCTGATGAACCAGCTGGTGACTCAAGGTAATTTGAATGATATTGATGGCAGTTGTCTGGATACTCTAACACGTCCAACTTTTTTTCTTGATGGCAATGGGCCTTCTAGTACGGTTAGTTCAGTTGCCGAGAATAATGATGCTGAAAATAACGAACCTGAAATTGACAATGCGGGAAATAAACAAAACTCAATAAAGCAGGATGAGGAGAAGAGCAATGATTGAAGTCCAGGATCTACATAAAAGCTTTGGTGATGTGATTGCCGTAGATGGCATTTCGCTAAAAGCCCAAAACGGCAGCATTACCGGATTGCTCGGGCCAAACGGAGCAGGCAAAACAACCACTCTAAGAACGCTTTATGGATTGCAAAAACCGGATCGGGGACAAGCCTTTATTGACGGAACGGATGTCAGTCAGGATATTGTTTCTGCCGCTTCAAAAATGGGGGTTTTTCCTGACAGTATTGGTTTATACGATCGTTTGACGACTCGCGAGCATTTGGAATTTTACGGTGAAATGCATGGATTTTCTGGAGATGAATTAAAGTCGGCAATTAAACGAACTCAGGATTATTTTGATATTGAAGATTTGCTTGATCGCAAATGCAAAGGATTCTCGCACGGCCAGCAAATGAAGGTGGCCTTGTCTCGGGCGCTGATCCATGGTCCACAAAATCTCATATTGGATGAGCCAACGAACGGACTCGATGTGATGAGCATTCGCATGTTAAGAGTGTTACTGACACGTCTTCGCGATGAGGGTAAATGCATTTTATTTTCCAGCCACGTGATGCAGGAAGTGTCCGCGCTTTGCGATCATATTTATATTATGGCAGATGGAAAAGTGGTTGCTGAAGGAACACCTCAACAATTATGTGAACAAGCCGGTAAAGAATCACTGGAAGATGCCTTTGTTACTTTGATCGGTTCTGAAGAGGGGATTGCACTATGAATCAGTCTAAAAGTCAGTTAACTAAAAAGCCAATGAATCGTATAAAAGCGATATTCAAAAAAGAAATAAAAGATAGCATGCGCGACCGACGAGCTTTAATGATGTCAATGGTGCCTGCATTATTAGGGCCTGTTCTGATGGTCTTTATGTTTCATATGATCGCCAAAACCAAAGTTTCAACCGAAGACTTAACCGTTCAGGTCATTGGACAACAAAATGCGCCGGATCTAATCGGCTATTTGAAAGATCAGGATGTGGCGTTTGAAGATTATAGCGGCACTCCAAAAGAGGATATTCAGTCTGAAAAAGTGCAACTGGTTTTAGAAATTCCGAAGGATTATGCTGAAAAATTCTCAAAGTCTGAACCGGCGATCGTTTACATTCATAGCGATACTTCTTTGGATAAATCACGTGCCGTTGAACGTCGATTAAATCGCCTGTTGCAAGGTTATGGCAATAGTATCGGTGTAATGCGATTGATGGTGCGAGGAATTAATCCACAAATCGCAAGAGCGGTGGTGGTTGAAGACAAAGACTATTCGACCGATGCCAGTCGTGCAGGGCAAATTCTGGCAGGTTTACAAATGATTATTTTACTGGCCGCCTTTTTTGGTAGTGCACCAACAGCTATTGATACCACGGCGGGTGAACGTGAAAGAAAATCGCTCGAACCATTGTTAGTCCATCCGGTATCTTCCGCACAAATTATGTTAGGTAAATATTTTACTGTGGTGAGTTTTGGCATGCTGGCAACGGTTATTTCCGTTGTTATGACGGCGACGGCACTCAGTTTTGTTTCGTTAAAATCCTTAGGCGTTGACCCAAAATTAACCATGGAAATGCAAATCGATATTATTGTGATGTTAATACCGATGGCTCTGCTTGCCGCGGCGCTGCAAATGCTGACCTCGCTGTTTGCTAAATCCTTTAAGGAAGCACAAAGCTATTTGGGCTTTATTAGTTTTATTCCAGTGGCAATGGTATTTGCGACGATGATCGGTGGTACCAAAGCGGCTGATTGGATGTTCGCTGTACCAGTGCTTGGTCAACAGCAATTATTGTCAAAGGTGTTCAGAGGGGAAGGTATGGACATCGCAAATCTTGCCATGACGGTCGGTGTGACGGTTTTGTTGACCATTGTAATTGTGACTGTTTTGACTCGACTAATGCGCAGCGAGCGGGTGGTTTACGGGGCGTAATGCCATTTAGAAAATCAGTAGCGTTGGTAAAACTGAAAGTGAATTGACCAACGCTAATGTTCCTTACAAAAGGTCTTACAAAGCGCCTTGCAAAGTGCCGTACGATGGGTAAAAATTATTTTTCCAAAATACTCACCGACTGCCCCGGCATTAATCGTTCACCACCACGTATCACGATCTGGTCACCTTCGGCCAGTTCAGTTTTGATGGCGACCCAGTCACCGTCAATGGCATCAATTTTTGCCTCAAGCCGTTCGGCTTTCATCGACTGGTTAATTCTAAAAATATAAACATCGCTGCCTTTTATGATCAATGCGTCTCTTGGAATGGCGATCCGCTTTAAGGCGGGAGCATTGGGTAAATGAGTGGTCACAGGCATGCCGGTTATCCAGTTTTCATTTGAAACCTCTAAACGAATTTCTACCATTCGAGAGATTGCATCGCCGACCGGTACAATCGCATTGACCTTTACCTGATCCGATTGATAGGCGGTTGAAACCTGGACGGACATTTGGTTTTTTATAAAGGGTAGAAGTGACATCGGTGCATTTAAACTAATTTCTCGATGGTAGGTATCAACCAATCGAAGCAGCTTATCGCCGGTAGATAAGAATTCACCTTTACTGGCGAGTTGCGCAGCGATAGTACCACCAAACGGCGCCTTAACTTCGCTGTTAGACAGGTTGTGTTCGGCTGCAGCCAAACTAGCTTGAGCGGCCTTAATATCTTGCAAAAGCATATTACGTTTTGCGATTTCTTCCTGCAAACGTGTTTTTGAAGTATTGTCTCGATTGGCGAGCGTTTTAAATCGTTTAACTTCTTGTTGCCTGAAATCTAAATCAGCTTGCAACCTTTGTAAACCTGCGTCAGCGGTTTGCCGGTCGATTGTTAATAACGTTGGATTGATACGAGCAATAATCTCGTCTTTTTTAACTGAACTACCGACCGCAGCCAACCATTCTAATTCTCCTGATACCTGAGTTGATAGTTTGCTGTCGTTTAAACTGACTACGGAACCGCTAACTTTAGTGGTAGGCGCTAGTAGCCGCTCTTTTGCGACCGCAATAGAAACCTGAGCCGGTGGCATTTGAGGATGCTCGCCTGCTAATACGTTCATCGTCTGACAGAATAAAAAAGTGATCCCCGTTGGGATGAAATAAAGTTGTTTAAGTTTCATTATGATTGTTTAATCCTTAATGTATTGAATTGCAATAAACTCGGCAACAATACCAAAGTAAAAATAGTTGATACGCTCATCCCACCAACAATCGCTGCCGCCATTCCTCGATATATTTCACTTCCCGCGCCGGGAAAAATCATTAAGGGTAACATTCCAAACAGACTGGTGAGGGTGCTCATAAAAATGGGCCGTAAGCGCAAACGTAGCGCTTGATGAACCGCTTGTTGACGCGATAATCCTCGTTGTTCAGCTTTTTGGGTTTGAGCGACTAGCAAGATGGCGTTATTAACCACTAAGCCTAATAAAATAATAAAACCAATCATACCCAAAAGATCGAGCGGTTGAAATTTGATCAGGTTCATCAGCTGGATCATCATCACGCCGCCGACCGCTGCCAGGGGGATCGACACCACAATCAAGGAGGCGAGTTTTAGGGAGCGAAAAAGGACGGCCATAATCATTAATAATAAAACAAAAGCCATTACAAAATTCATGCTCAAAGTTTTTACTGCGCGCTCTAAATCTTCCGCACTACCAGCATAATTTATTTCACCATCATTCGGCAGGCTCGCTTTTAAAGTAGGTTCGATCTTTGTTTTTAACTCATTGATTAAATCCTCGAGTGACATCCCATCTGGTGGATTTACCACCAGACTATAACCTCGCTTGCGCTCGAATCTAACGATAGCACTTGGTGAGGGGACTTGTGAAATAGTCGCCAACTCAGCCAACGGTACGATGCCGCCTTTGGGTGTTGCAACCGGAATTGACTGCATTATTTCAGGGGTCTCAAGTGGTATCGATTTAACGAAAATGTCCAATCTTTCCTGACCGTCAAAATACTCACCCAGCCACGCGCCCTGACCAAGTTCCATGACCACAGTGGCAAGGTCCTGACGAGTCCAACCGACTTCTGCCAGGCGCACATCGTTAGGCATAAATCGGAGTTCGGTAGCATCGGCAAAAGGATCTGGTTGCGGATTAGCGGTAGCGCCAGGAATTTCTGACATCACCATTTGCATGCCTTGCATAGTGATTTGCTTGGCAGCATTTAGGTCTGTCGATGTGATTTCCATTTCAACGCTGTTGGCATCACTAAATCCGCCAAATAAACTGCGTCTCATAGAAAAACCAAACAGATCAGGTATGTTACTTATAATCGTATTTTGCACTGTGGTCTGTAACTCTTGTAGATCCGCATCTTCATCGCCATTGATTGCCAACCAGCCGCCTGACGCTCCCGGAAATGACCAGAAAAAATAATCACGGATCGCGGGTTGTTTTTCGCCACTAATGTGCGGCTGTAATCTTGCATCGATCACTTGAGCGATTTCTTTGTCAGCTGTTTTTACGTTAGTCCCTGGCGTGAAAAACAGAAAACTATCGATGGTATCGCGTTTTACTGGCGGCATATAATTACTGCTCGGCCACAGAAAAATTGAAGTGCCAATGGAAAACACGACCAAGCCAACCACCCAAGCAGTTCGTTTACTTTGACTGTTGGTCATAGTCATTAACCAATCGGCTAACTTATCCCAGTTTGAATGATTCGCAACAGGGTCGGGCAATTGACGTAACCAGAAACGTGCGGCGGTCGGCAAAATGGTGATGGCGACCAGTAAAGACACACTGACGCCAATGGCAATAGTTAACGCCAGATCGGCGAACATTTGACCTTCTGCATCTTCCAAAAACATGATCGGAATAAATATCGCAACGGTGGTTGCGGTAGATGCCAACAAGGCACCCCATACTTGAGTGGCTCCAATATCACTGGCCTCTTTGGCTTGTTCACCACGCTCACGCAGGCGAATAATATTTTCTAACACAACAATCGCGGCGTCCAAAACCATACCCGTTGCAAATGCCAGCCCGGCCAGCGAAATGACGTTGAGGGATCGCCCTGCTAGATGTAAAACAATAAAGGTCGCCAGCAGTGAAACTGGAATCGCGAGCGCGATTAAAAATGTTGCCCGCCATTGGCGCAAAAATAACCACAAAATACCAATTGATAAAAATATCCCAACTAACAAGTTAGTACTTAACAAGCTCATTGAGCGTTTGATATAGCGACTAGGATCGAAGGAAAATTGTGCTTTTAGGCCGCGGCTTGTAAATTCACCAGCGTTCAATTCTTCGATTTTAGTTTTGATAATATCCAGCGCTTTTAAAACATTGGCGTCATTGGTTTTTCCAACCGAGAGTCGGAAACTTTTATTACCGTTTTGATAAATAAAGCCATCCTCTCGACCGGGACCAATTTTGAATTCAGCGATGTCGCCCATTTTGATCGGTTTGCCCTCTCGCCAGTCCAGGATTAAAGATGACAATTGTTCAAAGTCATATCGTCCTTCAAATCTCAAAATATATTGGCGACGACCAACATCCACAAAACCACTGGAAATATCCGCTGAACGGCCTATCTTCTGAGTCACGCGCGCAATATCGATGCCTAATTCGGCAGCCCGATAAGGATCGAAAATAATTTGTAATTGGTTGCCACCACCACCTTGCCCATCATCAAAATCAACTTTGGATACCCCGTATAAACTTTGCAATTCAGGCACGATTTTATCGCGAATATATTTCGAGTTTTCAGCCATTTGATCTTCGGTGCCGGGTAATTGCTGAACAAAATATTCGATCAGGGTGTCGTTGGCATCCCCCCATTCACCCATCATCACTTGAGGTTTTTGAGCATTGGCTGGTAAAGGACGCAATCGATTAAGGCGAGAAATGACTTCAATTAAAGCGCGGGTCATATCCGTTTCAATCGCAAATTCCATCTGCATAAAACCAAAGTTAGACATATTCCAGGCCATCAGATCAGTCATGCCAGGCGTTCCAATTAAAACTTCTTCAACCGGAACGGTGACCTCAGATTCGATTTCACTCGGTGAGGCGCCGGGCCAGGAATTAATGATTGTGATGATTGGCTTTTCGATGTTGGGAAGCAACTGCGCGGGAATTCGTAGCATGGCAGCAATACCAAGCAACAATATAACCGCACTAACTACTGCGACTATTGCAGGGTTATTGATACTTTGACGAGTTAACTTCAATTATTATTCCTCAATGAAAGATTATCGAAAGGTGGTTGCTAAGAGTGAATGTCGGTGGGATGAAGTCACAGCTAGCTGTTAGTATATCAGATGTTCTTGAGCTGATAGTCATTAACCGCCACAGGAAATATTTGTGTGACTGGAGAGTCTTGCTATATTGCAGCCGGTCAAATAATGTATTGCCATTTCGATCAGACCTCAAAGCGGAAGTCACCAATATTTATTATCGCTGTTGTTTTTAGGCAATAACGGACCCTAATAATATTCATCTGAATAGCAACTCCTGACTCGAATCAGTCACCCAACAAAGGTACTCACGAGGTGGTTTTTGCAATAAAGCAGACTGTCAGTAAATACTGAATGAAGCTTTAAATTGTTCGATTAGTGGACAGTGATTTCAAGTGTTCTTGCCGTATTGTTCCAAACAAATTAAATATTGCACACTAAACAGATAACCGCTCAGATAAATAGTCAATCAACAGTCTAATCCTTCGGGATAGATTTCTATTTAGCGGGTATAGGGCTGAAATTGCAGTGGGAGGTTGATAATAATCGCTAAGTAGTAATTGTAAGTGACCTTCTTCAATAAGCTTTCCGTACAAAAAGCTAGGGCCAAAACCTATGCCAAGCCCATTGAGCAACCCTTTAACAATTAAGCCACCATCATTACTTGTCAAACTTCCTTTTGCTTTGATGGTAATTGATTCTCCGTTAGGTGAGCGAAACGGCCAGCCTCGATTTATTTTAGAATCGCCATAAATCAAACAATTATGCTGCATCAGGTCTGCTGGTTGATAAGGCTCTCCCCATTTTTTTATATATTGGGGAGAAGCGACAACCTGAAATGTGCAGTCTGCTAATCGACGAGATATAAGACTTGAGTCTTCCAGTTGGCCTACTCTGAGGGCTATATCTATACCTTCTTCTACCAGGTCTTCGATACGCCCACTGGCAAAGACTTCAAGCTCTATTTCTGGGTATTGAAGTTGAAATTCTATCAGTAATTGACTAAAGCCTGAAATGATAAGACTTTGAGGCATTGTTATACGAATTTTCCCCCTAGGTGCCTTTTGGTTGTCCATGACTTCGGCACGAGCATTTTCAGCTTCTGCCATGATTATCTTACAGTGGTTATAGAATTGCCCTCCTTCATCAGACAAGCTCAATTTACGAGTGGTACGGTAAAGTAGGCGGGCTCCTAGGTCTAGCTCCAAAACTGAGACTTGTTTGCTGACAAATGATTTGGAAAGCCCAAGCTTTTCAGCTGCCGCAGTAAAACTTCCTGTTTCTACAACAACGGAAAAGGTTTCCATAAGCGTTAAAATGTTCACATTAGGGCCTGTGAGAGAACAATGAGTTGACAACTAGCTTATATATCAATTCATGAAAATACAATAAGCTATTTACAAGTAATTAAACAAGGCATTAGTTGTCAGCAATGTGATTGAAAAGGTGAATTATGAATACTGAAAATATAAAAGAACAAGGCTATGGGAAGTTTGCTAAATTTTTGCATTGGGTAATGGCTCTGATGTTAATCGTACTCATTGCCGTGGGTACTTACATGACCGGATTAGATAAAACGGATCCAAGCAAAATGCAGATCATGAACATGCATAAATCTTTTGGCGTTATCTTCATGCAATTCGCTATTCTGCGTGTGATTTGGAGTCGTATTAATAACTCACCAAAATTGCCCAACGTATTGGCGAGTTGGGAGCGAATACTCTCAAAAACGATTACAGCTTCACTATACTTATTAATGTTGGCAATCCCATTTAGCGGGTATGCCATGACCAATTTATTTGGCTACCCTGTTAGTCTATTCGGATTGGTCGACTTACCTTTGTTATTTGGTAAAAATCCAGAGATGGCTCTGTTAGCTAAACAAGCACATGTCCTACTGGTATACACACTAATGACTGCATTATTTGCTCATATAGCAGGCGCACTAAAACATCGCTTTCTAGACAAGCCTGAAGCTGATGTTCTTCCGCGCATGATGCCGGTAAGGCAGCGCGTTATCGAGATTATACGAAAGCGAGAGCGCACACTTGATTAGATCCAGAATGAGTGGTGGGACAAATAATTATCTACATTAACTTAAAGAGGAATATCTTATGAGAACAACAGTACAAAAAATCACTTTAATATTTGGTTTGCTCATCTCGTCATTAGTGATGGCATCATCGGCTTTTCCAACTCAGGATCCTATGGGTGGGAAAGAGTTTGGTCACAGTGTTAAACATATTGGTAACGGAATATATGTATTTCGGTGGTGGGTTTATCGTAATTTCTTCGTGGTAACGGATGATGGTGTGATCGTTTCAGATCCATTGAATCCCAAGGCTGCGAAGCTGTTGCAAAGTGAAATTCGTAAAGTTACGGATAAACCTGTTAAATATGTTGTTTATAGCCATAACCATCATGATCATGTCTCTGGTGGCAATGTATTTAAAGCAGAAGGTGCGAAATATATTGGTCACAAGAATACATTGAAGCAGCTTATTGATCACCCAAGCCCGGTATTGCCAAAACCAGATATTGTTTTTGAAGATAACTACACTTTGAAGCTAGGTAATCGTACGCTTGAGTTATCGTATTTTGGACCTAATCATGGTGATAGCCTTGTTGTAATGCGATTTCCTGAAGAGAAGATATTATTTGTTACCGATATAGTCACACCTCGTCGAGTGGCGTTTAGAGGCATGCCAGACTTTTGGCCTGATGAATGGGTTCGTTCTTTAAAAGAAATTGAATTAATGGATGTTGATTATGTTATCTCTGCTCATGGGCCGCAAAGCGAACCTGCCATTGACCCGGTCTCAGTAATAAAAGAGCAGCGGGTCTACATCGAAGATTTAATGGGCGCGGTTAAACTAGCTATGGATGCTGGAGTACACAGTCCTGATGCATTGAGAAAACAAGTGAAATTACCTAAGTACGAAAACTGGCAGTATTATGAACAATGGCTGCCAATGAATGTCGAGCGCATTTGGGCGTTCTATCATATGGGATGGTAATACTAAGCTTATAAGAGTAACGGTTGGTTGCTAAGATTAGAGTTCTAACAACCTACCTTTTGGTACTTGTTTATTTAAAAATGATTATTGATCGATTACCGTGTGGATATTACGAACTTGGCCCCGTAAGTATTAAGCCAAGTGTGACTCGAGTTTGTGAATATCGATATAATAAGAATAAAGTTCCAGCAATATCATATACAGAAGTTGTTAGCATTTAGTGTGATAGCAGGTAACAACATGCCGAAATTTAGCATAAAACACATCTGAAATTAACTTTGCATTAATGTCTGCTTTTGGGTTAGTTGCTGGCCAATCATAAAAGTTGTTCGACGACTGTAAATAGAACAAAACGACCCTACGGCTCAAGAAGGCGACTGACGACTTGTGGCACTCAAAAATCTGTCAGTATCATCGGGATTGAACCAGTAATTCCAAATTGTTAGAGCTACTCCGAAAACTACAACAATTGATTGATTCAATACATCTTACATGGTCTTAGCAATTTCAATTAACGCCGCTTCCATTTTTTCAGCTTGCACTTCAATTTCAGATATTTTGAGTTCATCAATTGCTGGCATTTTGATTTCCATCTCATGCATTTTTTCTTCCAGGTCGCGCATTTTAATTTCCATATGGCGGTTCGCTTCATTCAAGCTTTTTGAAATATGCTCAACATTAATCGACTTTGAATCCATATCAAATTCCAGGTCTTCTACAACATCTTCGAACCTTTCCGCTTCTCGCTCCATTCTTTCAGCGATAACTTCCATTTTTTGGCTCCACTTTTCCATTCGCTTACTGTCAAATTCAAGTGCAGTTTCTAACTTGCTCAACTTTTCATCAATCTGATTGATTTTCTCTTTTTGCTCGTCACTTAATTGATTATATGTGAATTCTTTGCCATTGACAGAATAAAAGCGTTGGCCATTATGTTCACGAATGCGAATATTTTGATGTTCTGAAATATGATGGCGATCTGAAGCGTTTCCAGATATTTGGAGAATAAGAAGTGACAGTCATCATATGGACAATAACTCACACAATATTCAGTAATCTCTCAACTACCAAAAACACTTTCTGTTTTGTTTTTGGTGGTTCCAGAGTTTGGTGGTTTTAGATCGCGAAAAAGGTTGATTACTGCTTTTTTATGCGTAACGGATTCTCTCGAAGAACAAGATGATTGGTGTTTTGACTTTAGTTGAATTTATTAAGGAGGCGATTTGTACAGTGATTGAATAGGCTTTATACCTTTAAGCCATTGACGTCCCAGTTGCTTCGTTTTTTCTTTGAGTTTGTCAAAATTACCAACAAAACGATAATAGTTGCCGCCGAAGGATTGTACCTGGCTTAGCCAGTTTTCATATTGCAAATTAAGATGCTCAAAAGTCGTGGCAAGATGAGGCGGAAGTTTTGATTTGTTGGGATAAACAATGGCGTTTCCCGTCCATTCTACAAGCTCGATGTAGTCTTTCAGCTTCAAAACCATAGTGCGGTTTTTGACTTTTCCGGAGATGGCTTGGATGGTTTGATTTAGCTTATCTGGCGAGAGTGTTCCTAATCTTCGTTTGATGGACGTATGTTCGCTTGTCGGTAACGATTTTGCTATATTCGCCCTAATCGGATTGAGATCTACATAGGCCATGCAAGTCAGCGCCGCGCCTTCATCGAGCAGGGCTTGAGACTTAAATCGTGATTCCCAGAAATGCCCTTTACAAAAGTCTTCACTGTTGGCTGATTTGGCGAGTGGTTCATTAATACGTCGCATTAACCAGGAGAGGCTACCTAATCGATCCCGATAGGTTGCCAGTAACTCTTTATCTTTGATAATGGCTTGAAGACGTAATTGGCGTTGTGTGGCAAATTTAGGATTATTATATTTTCCAGGAAAGACCTTTAACCAGCGCTCTGCCACTTCTAAATCGGTCCATGATTGAGGCGTTTGTGGATCTGAATATACCACCAGGTGATAATGATTGTGGAGCACCGCATAGGCATAAACTTCAATCGCAAAGTACTGGGCGAGTTCAAGAATACGATTTTCAATCCATTGGCGGCGGTGATTATAATTTTGGCCACTTTCAGGATCTTCGCCACACAGAAATGCGCGTCGAACACAGCGACTAATTAAATGATAATAGCCCGCATTTTCGGGATCAATTTGTTCACTTCGTTTGATTG
>Ga0316205_10001298_pt1 | contig 33243 bp, 27 predicted proteins | sample 3monthpyrite_MG_FD_204941 | JGI IMG/M metagenome (GOLD analysis project Ga0316205, IMG submission 204941) | Microbial mat bacterial communities from mineral coupon in-situ incubated in ocean water Damariscotta River, Maine, United States -... | ecosystem: Environmental > Aquatic > Marine >...
CCACGACGAATGGGCTCCAAGCTGGAGCGTTTTCACCTGCGAGGCGAGGGCTACAAAACTGGATCAGGAACGCCGTCTATTGACCGAAAACTTGAAAACGGCGGGTAGGTATGGAGATATGATCGACCTCCCGTTGAGGTTTCTCGCAAACCCTTGGAATCTATGGAAGTCTGGGCAGCATGCCCAAAGTCAACGGTGTTTCGGCTGGCCTTCTCCGAACGCATTACCTACGGCCGCAAAAACAACAATCGAACACCAAAAGCCACCTTGTCGTTCAAGGTGTTAGTGGGTTTCAGCGTCGGGAAAGTGAAATGGTGGGTGATAAGAGATTTGAACTCCTGACATCTTCGATGTGAACGAAGCGCTCTACCACTGAGCTAATCACCCGCCGTGGGGATGGGTTCTATCGCCGGTTTTCACCCGCCGCAAGAGGGCGCGCGCGCGAAATCACTCGCCGCCCGATAAGGCACCCGGCGTCGGCGTGCGCACCGGGTCCGGCGCAGGCGTGTTCAGCTTGATACGCGCGATAATCTGCTCCCCACCGGGCTTGGCCTCGCGCCGCTTGGCGGTGATTTTACCAAATCCCGGCAGCGAGACGTCATTGCCCTGCGCCAGAGCCTCGCCAAGCGCCTCCAGCACCTGGCCCGCGACCTGGCGCAGCTCGGCCCGCTTCAACTCGGATTTTCCCTCCAGCGCCTGCATCAGCTCCTGCATCTTGAAAACCGGGGCCGGCGGAGCCTTGGTCTTGGCTTCCGGCACCGGGTCGGCTGTGACGCCGGTCAGCTTGGTCTTGGCAGTGGTTTTCGTGGCCGCAGAGCGGGATTTTCCCGCCGCGGTTGATTTGCGCGTCGCCGTCTTTCTCGCCGTCGCCGTTTTGGTCGTCTTTGCCGATGTTGCCATGAGCCCCTGCCCGATGATTGTTTCCAAAGCACCGACAGCGTAACGTTCCAAAACCGATTTCACCAGCGCCAGGCCACAATTAATCCAAGCTCAGGTATGTTCGTCCCGGGCGTATTGCAGCATATTGTTGCGTTCGTTCCAACGTGGCCATCCGACCAGCTCTGACACCGTGGCAAAACGGTAGCCGCGGGCCAGCAGCCCATCCAGCGCGGCCGGCATGGCGCGGATCGTGGATCCGATGATGTCATGGGCCAGGATAACCGCCCCGGTATGGGCCCCGCCAACAATGCGGTTTGCAACCACCGCGCTGCCCGGTCGGCGCCAGTCCTGCGGATCGACCGACCACAGGATCGTTGGCAGATAGCGATTTTCGCTGATCAGGTTGCGCTGCCGCGCCGATAACAGGCCATAAGGTGGGCGCATCGTGACCGGAGGCCGGCCAACGGCCTGCTGAATGGCCATCGAGGTGTTGTCCAACTCGCGCATCAGCCCTTCATTGCCTAGCGAAGTCAGTCGCGGATGGCTCCAGCTGTGATTGCCGATCTCGTGGCCCTCGGCTGCGATACGTTCGACCAGCCGCGGATACATGTTCACCCGGCGCCCCACGACATAAAATGTCGCCCGGATGTCGCGCGCGGCCAGAATATCCAGCAATTGCGGCGTCAGGCTTTCATGGGGTCCGTCATCGAATGTCATGGCCACGACCGGTTGGCTGGTCGGCACGCGGGTGATGGTCGACGGACCGCCACGCGTGAGTTCAATCGGTATCGAATAGTCGAGCCGCGACTGCGCATTGGCCTGTCCGATAATGGACGGCATGGCAATACAAGCAGCAGCCCCGCCCAAAAGGGCTCGGCGCGTTATCATTCTCAAATTCCCCAGCAACGTTATTAATAGGCAGTTTTACGATGCAGCCCCACGAACCAAGCCCAGATTCGCCACCGAATCAAGCATGCGCGAATCATTGCGCATTGAAACCGTGTCAATTTGGCCGCGCCCCTGCCCGGGTCAAGATCGCCAAGGAAATCAGCGCTTTCTGCTGTCAACTGTGACGATCCGCCCGCGATCCTTGCTTTCACACGCAGTTTGCGAAAAGATTTGGGATGCAAAGAAGCTGGACCTTGCTGTCACTCGGTCCTCAGGGGGAAATATGATGAAAACGCTTTTGGCGGCAACAACCGCTTTGTCCTTTATTGGTGCGACCGGCCTGCACGCACAGACCGCGCCGACCATGCCGGTCGAGATTGTCACTCAGGATGCCGCCGATACCGGCCTCAACGAGAACCACCTTTTAGTGCCGATCCTGTTTTTGATTTTCATCATGTTGACAGCATCTGGCGCGAGCGGTGGTGGTGGATATTTAACCCCGCAATAGGCGAAGAGCGCCCGAAAACCGGTATCGTTCGGGTCGATACGGCGGAAAGCGGGCCGTCGATCTATGAATTTGGCCATATCGGATATGACGCACGGTTTCAGGGCGTCATCGCGCAGGATGTTCTGACGCATACCCCCGAGGCGGTGATCATGGACCCAGGCGGATACATGACGGTCGATTATGGTCTATTGGGCAGGGAGATGACGCGCATTCAATAATTTTTTGGGCCCTCGCGCAGGCCAATTCAGAACAGGGAGATTTTAAGATGAAGCGTTTCATAGCAGCCGCATTGATGAGCCTGTTTCTTTCCCCGGGCCTGGCAATCGCAGATGATGAAGGTGGGGGAGGCGATGACGACAGCGGTATGATCGTTATGACCCCCGCGGTTGTCGCAACAAACACGTCCAGCAGCGCCGGCGGCATTCTGGTCCCGTTGATCCTGCTTGTTATTTTAGCCGCAGCTGCATCGAGCTGATCCTCGCAACTAAAAGGCCGCCGCGCCAGATGGTTGCGCGGCGGCCTTCATGTTCACATCTCGCCGATCAATGCGCCGTAGCCGAGGCCCCGTCATCGGATCCCGCCAGACGCCGCGCAGCGGCGGCCTCTTCGGCCTCCTCATCCCATTCGATCGGTTCGGGCGTGCGGATCAGCGCGTGGGTCAGAACCTCACGCACATTCGAGACCGGGATGATCTCCATCCCCGCCTTCACGTTGTCGGGGATCTCGGGTAGATCCTTTTCGTTGTCGGCCGGGATCAGCACGGTTTTGACGCCGCCGCGCAAGGCCGCCAGCAATTTCTCCTTCAACCCGCCGATCGGCAGCACATGGCCCCTGAGCGTCACCTCGCCCGTCATCGCAATATCCTTGCGCACCGGGATCTGGGTCAGCACCGAGACGATCGAAGTCACCATCGCCACACCGGCAGAAGGCCCATCCTTGGGCGTGGCCCCTTCGGGCACGTGCACATGGATGTCGATCTTGTCGAACTTGGGCGGCTTCACCCCGATCTGAGGCGAGATTGAGCGCACGAAGGAACTGGCGGCATCGATGCTTTCCTTCATCACGTCGCCCAGTTTGCCGGTGGTCTTCATCCGGCCCTTGCCCGGCAGGCGCAGCGCCTCGATTGACAGAAGGTCGCCGCCGACAGAGGTCCAGGCCAGGCCCGTCACAACGCCGATCTGGTCATCCTTTTCCGCCAGCCCGTATTTGAAGCGCTTGACCCCCAGCATATCCTCAAGGCTATCGGGCGTCACATCGACCTTGCTGACCTCTTTCTTGACGATCATGGTCACCGCCTTGCGGGCCAGCTTGGCGATCTCGCGTTCCAGGTTCCGCACCCCCGCCTCGCGGGTATAGGTGCGGATCATCTCGGTCAGGGCCGCATCCGAAATCGAGAACTCGGCCGCTTTCAACCCGTGGTTCTTGATCTGCTTGGCAATCAAATGCTGGCGCGCGATCTCGCGCTTTTCATCCTCGGTATAGCCGGCCAGCGGGATGATCTCCATCCGGTCCAACAGCGGGCTTGGCATGTTGTATGTGTTGGCCGTGGTCAGGAACATCACGTTCGAAAGGTCATACTCGACCTCAAGATAGTGATCGACAAAGGTCGAGTTCTGTTCCGGGTCCAGCACCTCCAGCATGGCACTGGCGGGATCGCCGCGGAAATCCTGACCCATCTTGTCGATCTCATCCAGGAGGATCAGCGGATTGGTGGTCTTGGCCTTTTTCAGCGCCTGGATGATCTTGCCCGGCATCGACCCGATATAGGTCCGCCGATGGCCACGGATTTCGGACTCATCCCGCACGCCGCCAAGCGAGATGCGGATAAATTCGCGCCCGGTTGCCCGCGCAACCGATTTCCCGAGGCTGGTCTTGCCCACGCCCGGCGGGCCGACAAGGCACAGGATCGGGCCTTTCAGCTTCTGGCTGCGCTGCTGCACGGCCAGATATTCGACGATGCGTTCCTTGACCTTTTCCAGCCCGTAATGATCATCATCCAGGATTTTTTCGGCGCGGCTCAGATCCTTTTTGACGCGGGATTTCACGCCCCACGGGATCGACAGCATCCAATCGAGATAATTGCGCACGACCGTGGCCTCGGCCGACATCGGCGACATCGATTTCAGCTTCTTGATCTCGCCATCGGCCTTTTCGCGGGCTTCCTTGGAAAGCTTGGTGTCGGCGACGCGGGCTTCGAGTTCGGCAACCTCATTGGCCCCGTCCTCGCCATCGCCCAGCTCCTTCTGAATGGCCTTCATCTGCTCATTCAGATAGTATTCGCGCTGCGTCCGTTCCATCTGGCTCTTGACGCGCGTCTTGATCTTTTTCTCGACCTTCATCACGCTCAATTCGCCCTGCATCAGGCCATAGACCTTTTCCAGCCGCTCCGCGACATTCAGCGTTTCCAGCAGATCCTGTTTCTGGTCCACCTCGATGCCCAGATGGCCCGAAACCAGATCGGCAAGTTTAGCCGCTTCGGTCGATTCCGCGACCGATGTCAGCGCCTCCTCGGGGATGTTCTTCTTGATCTTGGAATAGCGCTCGAACTCATCGGCGACGGTGCCCAGTAGCGCCTGAATGGCCTCCGGGTCGCCATCCTGTTCGGACAGACCTTCCGCAGAAGCCTCAAAATAGTCGGCATTCTCGACAAAACCGGTGATCTGCACGCGCGACTGCCCCTCGACCAGCACCTTGACGGTGCCATCGGGCAATTTCAGCAGTTGCAGCACATTGGCCAGCACGCCGGTGCGATAGATGCCGTCAGCCTCGGGATCGTCGACGCTCGGGTCGATCTGGCTCGACAGCAGAATCTGCCTGTCATCCTGCATGACCTCTTCAAGCGCGCGCACCGATTTCTCGCGGCCCACGAAAAGCGGCACGATCATATGCGGAAACACCACGACATCGCGCAGCGGCAGGACAGGATAGGTGATGGTCTGGTCTGGCATTATGCCTTCCTTGTTCTTTGGCAAGAGGGCGCAGATCCCGCTTCGCGCAGCAACCTTTAGGCCCTCTCCGGTTCAGGAGACCTAAATCTGGGGGCGCTGCTTCGATGTTTCAACTGCTTTTTCGTTGATCCGCAGTCTGCACCCGGCGCGCATCAGGGGCAAGGCGCGATCTGGGTTCATGGTGAGGCTTGCCGGGGTATTTCATAAAGTTCCGGCTCGGTGACCGGGCGAATCCGTTCAAGACCGCCCCGCAGCTGCGGCCACCTCTCAGGCGGATCGGCATCCAAAGCGGCCCGCGCCCGTTCGGTGATGAAAATGCGCCCCGGCCCGGCCGTTTCCGCCAGATCGAGGCCGCTTGCGGGCAGGATCTCGGCCGGAGAAAACAACAGCAGATAGCCGGTGCAAATATAGGCGCAGTCATCCACGATCACATCGCCGGGCTGTGTCTCTTCGATCAGCCCGCGGTTGGCCTGATACCAGTAATCGGTGGCCCGGTCCGAAAACCCCACCATCGCCCCAGCCCCATTGACCAGCCAAAGCGTTGATATCGCAAGGATTGCGGTCGCCCTCGCCGCCCGCGTCACCGGATCGAGCCGCAAAAAGACGGCCAGCGCCAGAAATGGCAGCACGGCGATCCAGAACTCCTTGTTGGTCGGCTCCCAGACCGTCACCGCCAGCGCGTAAACCGCGCCATGCAGTGCAACCAGCCCAATCATCGGATGGTGTGAGCCCGCGAACGCGGCCCGTCCGGCCAGACCAACCAACGCCACGGCGCTGGTCGCCGTCAACGCCAGCAAGGGCCAGACGCCAAGCACCAGCCCGGTATCGGCAAAAAATGCCTCCTCGACCAGCAGGCGGCCGGGGAAAAACCGCTCCAACTGTGCACCGAGCGTGGGATCGGCAAAGAGGAACAGCGTGCTCCAGATCGCCGTCGCCAATCCGACCAGTGCCTTGACCGGTGCCAGGATTGAAAGCGGTGTCCATAACCCGTCCGAGGCATAGCCACGGGCCCAAGCCAGGGTTTCGCCAAAGGTCGCGTGATCAAGCGCGAACCGCCCGACCGCGAAGTAAGCTCCCGCTGTTATTGCAATGAAAATAATGCTGTAGCGGGATACATTCATCCGGTTTTGCGGCCAGAATGCCAACCAGATGACGGCTGCGGGCCATAGAAACACATGCGATTGGTGCAACAGCGTCGCCGCCGCCGCAAGGCATGCCGCCAGCCCCACCCGGCGATGAAACAGCGACAGCACAGAACCCAGGACCAGCGGCAGGGGCAGCGCATAGGTGTCAGGGTAAAGGCCATAGAGCCAGAAGGCAAAGCTGCCCGCGACGGTCCACATCGCCGCCAGCAAGGCACTCACCCCCGCCCCGGCCGCCCGTGCCAGAGCCCAGATCAGCGCAATTGCCATCAATGCCGCCGCCATGCTGATCAGCTGCATCCCGAAAACCGCGTCACCGCCGGTCAGTTGAGTGATCCAGTAATTGATCGGCTCATAGATCAGATGGTTGGGGTGCCATTGCGGCAGGCCGACGCTGACATGCTCGGCGTAATAGACCGCATCCTCGCCTTCGGTGAAGTTTTGCGGGAGTGTCAGGGCGTAAATCAGCGCCATCGCAAACAGGCTCAGCAGCGGCCATTTCATCGCGGCAGGCGGTGCGGTCTGATCAACGGGCAAGGGGCGGCCTTTTCATGCGGGATCGGCATGACCGGGCTAGCACGGGCACTCATATGCGCCAAAGAAAAACTGGCTTAGAAACAGAGTGTTCCGCCGCGCCTTGTCAGATCGGATCAATGTCGCCCATGGCCCGCGTTGCATGAAACCCGGCCTCGAACCCCGCGAAATCATCCGCCGCGATTGCCGCCCGCATCTGGCCCATAAGCCCCTGATAATAATGCAGGTTGTGCCAGGTCAGCAGCATCGAGGATATGATCTCCTGCGACCGGAACACATGATGCAGATAGGCGCGCGAATAGCTGGAACAGGCCGGACAGCTGCACGCCTCGTCCAACGGGCGCGGATCGTCGGCATGGCGGGCATTCTTGATGTTTATCACCCCGCGCCGGGTAAAGACCTGGCCCGTGCGCCCCGAGCGGGACGGCAGCACGCAATCCATCATGTCGATGCCGCGTTTCACGGCCCCGACAATATCATCGGGCTTGCCCACGCCCATCAGGTAACGCGGCTTGTCGGCGGGCAGCATGTCGGGCGCATAGTCGAGACAATCGAACATCGCCGCCTGCCCCTCGCCCACCGCCAGACCGCCCACCGCATAGCCTTCAAAGCCGATCTCGCGCAGCGCCTCGGCGCTTTCGCCGCGCAGGTCGCGTTCCAGACCGCCCTGCTGAATACCAAAGAGCGCATGTCCCGGCCGGTCGCCAAACGCCACGCGCGACCGCGCCGCCCATCGCATCGACAGTTGCATGCTTTCGGCGATCCGGGTCCGGTCGGCGGGCAGCGCCGGGCATTCATCAAAACACATCACGATATCACTGCCCAAAAGCCGCTGGATCTCCATCGAGCGTTCCGGGCTCAGCACATGGCGCGAGCCGTCGATATGGCTGCGAAAGGTCACGCCCTCTTCGGTCAGCTTGCGCAGATCGGCCAGGCTCATCACCTGAAACCCGCCGCTATCGGTCAGAATCGGGCCATCCCAGTTCATGAACCGGTGCAGCCCGCCCAACCGCGCGATGCGTTCGGCCGTCGGACGCAGCATCAGGTGATAGGTATTGCCAAGCAGGATATCGGCCCCCGTGGCCGCCACGCTTTCGGGCAGCATCGCCTTGACCGTCGCAGCGGTGCCCACCGGCATGAAAGCAGGCGTGCGGATCTCACCGCGCGAGGTGGAAATCACGCCGCTGCGGGCGCGGCCAGAGGTTGCGTTCAGGGAAAACGAAAACGGGGTGGTCATGAGAAATGTCTGGTCCTGTCAGGGTCGCGCCCGTTCATAGGCGAATTTGCCGAAATGGAAAGAGCGCGCGCCCATGACGCCCGATCTGTCCGGCGCGGTGGCCAAGCCGCATCTGCCGCATATCCTTGGGCTGGACGCCCGCCCCGACAATCCCTATATCTTTGGTCAACTATAGCCTGGATACGCCCATGACCCAACCGCAAGAGCAGCTTGAAGGCACACCGCTGATCAAGCCCTCCACGACCGATCATCCCCTCTACGACACCATCATCGACGCCTGCCGCAGCGTCTATGACCCTGAGATTCCAGTCAATATCTACGATCTTGGTCTGATCTACACGGTCGAGATCAGCCCTGAGAACGAGGTCGAGATCATGATGTCCCTGACCGCGCCGGGATGTCCGGTGGCCGGCGAGATGCCCGGCTGGGTGGCCGACGCGGTGGGCCCTCTGGAGGGGGTAAAGACGGTGAATGTGGAACTGACATGGGAGCCGCCCTGGGGGATGGAGATGATGTCGGACGAGGCGCGGCTGGAATTGGGCTTTATGTGACCTCATCAAGCCTTTTGGGTTGATTTTTATATTTTCAAGCTATTTGGGTTGATTTTCAAAATATCAAGCCTTATGACTTGATATATGATTGAAGCGAATTCCGACGCCGCCGTTCTCACCGGCGATCTGGTTAACTCATCCAAGGCTGGCCCCACGGCAACAGGCCAGGCAATGAGGCAGATCGAAGCTACGCTCGCGCTGGTCGAGGCATGGGTCGATAACGGCCCCGGCCTGTTCACCCGAATTCGCGGCGATGGGTGGCAGTTTATCGTTCAAAACCAATCTTATACACTGCGATCTTCACTATTTGCTTTCTCCAATCTGCACGCGGTCAGGGATTTGCCCCAGACCCGCATTGCCATCGGAATGGGCGGCATTGATCGCATTGACGGGCCCGATCTTTCGGCCGCGACCGGGCCGGCTTTCGTGGCTTCGGGCCAATATCTCGACGCCATGAACAAGACGGATCGTTTCGCCATAGGCGGCAACACTTCAACCGCATTGCACCGTGCAGTGGTCACCCTTGTCGAAGATCATATCAGCCGCTGGACCCCGGAACAGGCCGAAGCGACCGCGCTCTACCTTTGCCCAACAGACCCCACCCTGAAGGAGATCGCCAACACCCTTGGTATCTCCACCCAGGCCGTGCATTCGCGTATCAAAGGGGCCGGTGCGAAGGCCCTGCGTCAGGCCGTTAAACACTGGGAAGACCAAAAGGATCGCGCCCCATGCTAGAAACCATCGCCGCCCTTCTGGCCGCGCACGCCCTTGCCGATTTCCTATTTCAAACCAAATGGATGGCGGAGAACAAGCGTGATCTTGGCCCGCTTCTGCTGCATACCACCATCGTTTTCGCGCTCAGCGTCCTGGCCCTTGGCGGCGCGATCTGGCCCGCCGTTTTCATCGCCCTGATCCACCTGCAAATCGACTTTGTCAAGGCGCGCGCCGGGCGTCAGACGCTCGCCCATTTCCTGGCCGATCAGGTCGGACATGGCGTGTCGATCCTTGTGGCCGCCCTTTTATGGCCCACCGCCTTTGCCACCGGGATCTGGCCCGGCCTCTACCCCGATGCCGCCCTTGCCCTGGCGCTGCTGGCGGGGCTCATCCTGGCCACCCGCATGGGGCAGTTTCTGGTCGGTTTCCTGATGGCCCCCTTTGCCCCCGACATCCACGAGGAGGACGGGTTGCCCAATGGCGGCGCGCTGATTGGTCTGATGGAACGCGGGCTGACCTTCATCTTTGTGCTGGCGGGCCAGGCCACCGGCGTCGGCCTGCTGATTGCCGCGAAATCCTTTCTGCGCGTCGGCACCGCCAATGAAAGCCGCAAGATGGCGGAATATGTCATCATCGGCACCCTGGCCTCAATCGGGTGGGCGCTCTTGGTGGCTTATGGCACGCAAAGCCTGATCGGGCTGCTACGCGACGCTTGAGATTGGCCGCCGCCTGACCTACATCAGAGGCAACGCATCAAAGGACCAACGCCCATGTTCGGCATTCCCGGCAAACAGGCCGTCACCATGACCCCGCGGGCCGCGGATCAGATCGCCCGGCTGATGGCCAGGGGCGACACCCAAGGGTTGCGTATCGGCCTCAAGAAAGGTGGCTGTGCGGGCATGGAATACACCATGGACACCGTCAGCGAGATCGACCCGCATGACGAAATCGTCGAACAGGACGGGGCCCGGATCATGATCGCGCCGATGGCGCAGATGTTCCTCTTTGGCACCGAGATCGACTATGAAGTGTCGCTGCTTGAGGCGGGGTTCCGGTTTCGTAATCCCAATGTCACCGATGCCTGCGGCTGCGGCGAATCGATCAAGTTCAAGGATGTGGCAGAGCTGGAAGCCGAACGCGCCGCGAAATAGGCCCCGCGCCTCAGCCGTTCTTCAGATGCAGATAGGTCTCTTCGAACCGCCGCGTCAGGTGCAGCCCGGCCAGAACCACGGTATCTGATCCTATCGGTGCCACATTGGCCTCGAAATTCGGATTGAAGAAGAGCGGGATCGAAATGCGTTCCTCGGTCGTGCCGCGCACCCTGTGCATCGTGGCCACCACCCGGCCCGCCGTCCACATCTCCAGCATCTCGCCGAAATTGATCACGAACTCGCCCACCGGTGCCTGAACCGCCTGCCAGCTGCCGTCGCGGCCCTGCACCTCGAGCCCCGGCGCACCATCGGTGGCCAGAAACGTCAGGCAGCCATAATCGGTATGGGCAGCGATGCCGAAATCCTTGTCGCCGGCCCAATCGGGACGCGCCGGATAGAAATTCCCCCGCAGCAGCGCCATGGGCCGGGTAAACTGCGCATCAAAGAAGCCGGCAGGCGCACCGATCGATTTGGCGATGGCCGAGAGCAGCTTTAACGCAAACCCTGTTGCGCTGGCGTAATAGTCCTGCAACGCGTCCCTAAATCCTTCGGGCGCTTCGGGCCATTGATTGGGCGCATAGACCGACAAGGCCGTATGCGGATCACCCTCAGGCAGCTCCAGGCCGCAATCGAACACTTCCTTGTAATCGGGGTTGGCATCGGGATCGACCTGTTCTGAGCCCGACGCCCCCCAACCGCGATTGGCCCCGGTGCGCGCCATATCGACGGCCGATTTCACCGCCAATGGCTGATGAAAAAACGCCCGGTATTGCGCGATAAGCGCCTCGACCTGCGCGGTGCCCAAGGGCGTGTTGTAAAGGGTCAGAAACCCCACCTCGGTCGCGGCTTTGGCCAGCATCTCCATCGAGCGGGTGTGATCCCAATGGGCGGGATCGGTCAGGGCGGCGGCGTCTATACGGGGAACAACGGTCATACTGGTAACAAACCTTACATGTGATTGCGATCTGGCGCTATTTGCGACACCGGGGGCCTTGGCGCAATGCGCCATTACGCCCCCCTTTTGAAGTCGCGAAATTCACGCTATGGCAGGGGCCACCGCAATGGACGCAACAGGAGCCGCCGCAATGCCCAGAAAACTCGCCGCCGGGAACTGGAAGATGAACGGCACCACCGGCGCATTGGCCGAGGCACGCGCGCTGGCCGCCGCCTGCCCCGAACCCGGTGTTTCCGTCCTGATCTGCCCGCCTGCCACGCTTCTGTCGCGGCTCTCCGATCTTCTGGCGGCGGGGCCGATCACCACCGGCGGGCAGGATTGCCATGGCGCAACCTCTGGTGCCCATACCGGCGATATTTCGGCGGAAATGCTGGCCGATGCCGGGGCGGGCAGCGTCATACTGGGTCATTCAGAACGCCGCGCCGATCATGGCGAAACCAACGCGGAGGTGCGCATCAAGGCAGAGGCCGCCATCGCCGCAGGCCTCGTTGCGATCGTCTGCGTCGGAGAAACCGGGGCCGAGCGCGACGCAGGCGACACGCTAAGCGTCATTGAGGCGCAATTGTCCGGCTCCCTGCCCGACACCATCACCCCCGCCACGCTGGTCGTTGCTTATGAACCGGTCTGGGCCATCGGCACCGGGCGCGTGCCCACGCTGGACCAGATCGACGAGGTTCACACCATGATCCGTGCCAATCTGCGCACCCGATATGGGGTTGAAACCGGCGATGAAATCACGCTGCTCTATGGCGGCTCTGTCAAGGGCTCCAATGCGCCTGAGATCTTTGCCGTGGCGGATGTGAACGGGGCCCTGGTCGGCGGCGCATCGCTGAAAGCGGAGGATTTTCTGCCGATCATTCAGGCGCTTGAGGCGTCCTGACGCGGACTGACCTTGAGGTGGATGCCGTCCTTGGCACGCACCGTCAGATGCGCCACGGGGACCGGCACCTTGCCCGCGATGGTTTCAAACCGGAACCGTTTGACCAGCATCGACAGCAAGAGCGGGCCCTCGACCATCGCAAAGCCTGCGCCGGTGCACACACGCGGGCCGCTTGAAAACGGCATATAGGCCTTGCGCATGCAGGCGCGCCCGTTCTCGGTGCCCCACCGGGCGGGATCAAAGCCATCGGGATTGTCCCACAGCCGGTCATGGCGATGCAGATGCCAGGGCGACAGAACCACCTGCGCGCCGGGTTTCACATCGCGCTTGCGGAACACCTCCGGGCAGGTCGTCTCGCGCACCATCATCGGCACCGGCGGGTAAAGCCGCAATGCCTCGCGGAACACGTCGCGCGAAAGCCGCAGCTTCGACATCACCGAAAAATCGCAATCCCTCAAGGCGGTGGCCTCTGCCGCCACCTTGTCCTGCCACTCGGGGTAGATCGCCATCATGTAAAGCGTCCAGGCCAGCGCCGAGGCGCTGGTTTCATGCCCCGCCAGGAAAAAGATCGCCACCTGATCGACCATTTCCCCGGCGCTGAAGGTCTCCCCCGTTTCCGGATCCGCCGTGGTCATGATCTTGGTCGCCAGATCGTCGGGCGCGGTGCCCGCCTCGATCGCCGCCATGCGCTCGGTCGTCAGGTCCGTAATCAACTGCCGAATGGCGCGCGCCGTCTGCCTTGTCACCCGCCGATGCCCGCGCGGCACGATCCGGGGCAACGGCAGAAACGCCGCGAGGTTCAACAAGGGCTGCGTGCGTTGGTATTCCCGAAACTGGGTGAAAACCTCGGCCGCCACCTCATGCTCGATCGGGATCGAAAACAGCGTGCGGAAAATCACATCCGCCGCCGCATGGCTCATCTCGGCCTCGACTTCCACTTCCCCGGCCCCGATGCGCGCACAGGCGGCCTCGGCGGCGGCCCACATGGCGGGAAACGTATCGCGCAGCCGCCCGCCCTCAAAGGCCGGGTCGATGATGCGGCGCTGGCGTTTCCAGGTCTCGCCATTGGTCAGGAACACCGAGTTTCCCAACAAGGGCCGCAGCCCCTCGCCAATCCGGTCGGATTTCGGAAAATCATCCGGGCGTTCCTTCAGCACCAGATCGATCAGCGTCGGATCGTTGACCATGTAACTGCGGAAAAACGGCGTCCGGAACTCGGCCATCCAGGCATGATAGAGCCGCGCCGGCTGCGCCGACAGAATATCCTGCCGAAACAGCCTGAGATAGCGCAACAGCGACACACGGTCCGGGCGGGATGGCGGCTTGGGCGGGGTCATTCACCTATCCGTAAACCGGTTCACCGCGCGTTCAATGCGGCTTTTCGACGGGGCGCGCCCGGCAAATCGGGCGGCCAGCGTCTGCGGTCCCGCAGTGATCTGGAAATAATCGTAATCCCCCGGCCGGTCAAAGGCATTGAGATACTGAAAATGCAGCTCGAATAACCGCCACCGCAACGCCTTCCATTTCGCGGGCGACAGGGTCTGCGAAAACGCCGCCGAGATCACCAGCGGCCAGCGTTTTCCAGTCTCAGGGGCCACGCCCGAGACGCTGACCGGATCGCAGAGCGCAAAGGCACAGCCATCACCGGGCGCGGTGACATCGACCCAGGTCAGCGTGTCGCTTTGACAAAGATACTCCAGATCGCCGCGCAATTTACGCGCTTTGGGCAGGAACGACACCATCGGCACCACCTGGCCAAGCGACAGAAACGACAGCGCCGGCCCCTCCACCGGCAACCGGCGCTGGCGCAACAGATCGGCCAGCACATTCACCGCCAAATGCGCCCCGGAACTGTGCCCCACGATCAAGACCTCATCGGCATCCGAAGCCATCGCCGCGATGACGCGGGCCTTGAACTCCTCCAGCCGCGCCTCCAAAGCGGGTGGATTGGCCCCGCCATGGCGCGCCGTAAAGGCGTAATCATGCATCAGGTAATAGGCCAGAACCTTGCCATCATAGCGCTTGAACAGCGCCAGAACCGACCAGATCGTGACCCCGCCCGCGACCATCCCGAACACCGAGAGCGGCACACCGGTCAGAACCACGCCCAACCAGGCCACCAGCACGGCCATGCCGGCCCCGGCCAGGATCGCGAACAAAAGCTGTCCAAGCAGGAAGAACACAGGGTAAAGCGCCGCGATCACCGGCCCCTTGCGCAAGCGAAACAGGCGAAACAGCGCGCCCGATCCGATATAGGCCCAGGCCGTGCGCAAAAGCTGCCAATAGGTCGCGGCGATGCCATGCGCCATGCTGTCCTTGACGATATCGGCCCAGACCAGAACCTCGATATCGGCGCGTGTGCTCTGGCCGTCAATGTCGGTCTCGACATGCCAGCCAAACGGCCCCGCGACCTGTTGTTTGGACAGGGCAATCCCGTAGCCCGAGATCCGCGCCTGTTCGCCCGCCTCACGCCGATACCGCTCGCGGTATTTGCGCGCCGGCACCGGGTCAAAACCGGGGATATAAAGCACCCGCCGCACGCGCACTTTCTGGGATAAATCGGCCATGGTATCGCTGTTCTGCCCATCCATGAGCCGCAGGTTAACGGAAAATTTGGGCAAGGCTATGGCGAAACACCGCCCCGATACGCCCCATATTGACATGGACAACCGCCCCCGGCCTGCCTAAATGCCCGCCATGACCGCAGATCTCACCATCGACGCCATCGGCCTGCTTTGCCCCCTGCCCGTCCTGCGGCTGCGCAAACGCCTGATCCAGCTGCAACCGGGCCAGATCGCCTGCCTTCTGGCCGACGATCCCGCCGCCGCCATCGACGTGCCGCATTTCTGCACCGAACAGGGCCACGCCTACCTTGGCGATGAGGTCCGGCCACAGGCCACCGCCTATTTCATCCGCAAGGGCTAATCTTCTTCTTTGTCATAAATACTCAAAATCCCGAGCGCGCCGAAAACACGGTCGCTAGATCCTGCTTATTGCCTCACCAAAAAGACCACGAAACCAGCGGCGCGCCAGCGCCTCAATTTGGTTAAGGCCCCGTTACTCCGCCGCCGTCGCCACCGCCGGGCCACCGGCCCGGAACGCCTCCAGCAATTCACCGCGCCGCGCCGCTGCCGCCGCCGCATTGGCCGCCTTCACCGGCCCGAACCCCTTGATCTGGCGCGGCAATGCGGCGATGTCCACGGCCAGCGCCAGCGTCTCGGGCGTCACATCGCGCAGCACTTCGGCCATGTCGCGCTCATAACCCTTGATCAGCCGCCGCTCCATCCGCCGCTCGGCGGTATAGCCAAACAGATCCAACGGCGTGCCGCGCAGCCGCTTCATCCGCGCCAGAACCTTGTAGAGCCCGCCAATCCAGGCCCCAAAGGCGCGCTTTTTCGGACGCCCGCCCGCATCGCGCCCGGGCAAGAGCGGCGGGGCCAGATGATAGGTCAACTTCAGATCGCCCTCGAACTGGTCCCGCGCCTTGGCCTCGGTCTCCAGATGCAGCCGCGCCACCTCATATTCATCCTTGTATGCCAGGAGCTTGTGATAGCCCAAAGCCACCGCCTCGCGCAGGGCCAGATCATCGACACTGTCGACCAGCCGCCGGTATTTCCGCGCCAAACGCTTGCCTTGATAGGCCGTCAGGTGCGTCGCGCGATAGGCAATTCGCTCCTCCAGCGTTTTCGGCAACGCAACCACATCGGCCCCGCCAATCCCGGCCGCCTCGCCCGGGTTCAGCACCGCCCACCGGCCAATCTCGAACGCCTGTTTGTTGCGCGCGGGCGCGGCCCCGTTCAGCTCGATGGCGCGCAAAATGGCTTCCTCGGACAGCGGCACCAGCCCCATCTGCCAGCTTGCCCCAAGGATCATCATGTTCGAGAAAATCGAATCTCCCATCAAAATCCGCGCCAGATCAGAGGCGTCGAACAGCGCCAGACCGTCGTCAAGGCGGGCCTGAAGTGCGAGCTCCAAGTCATTCACAGGAATGCGAAATTCGGTATCCTGGGTAAAATCTCCGGTAATGATCTCATGTGCGTTCACCACCGCGCGCGTGCGCCCCGTGGTCATCAGGCCAAGCGTTTTGGCCCCCGCTGTCACCACCAGATCGCCGCCGATCACGGCATCGGCCTCGCCCACGGCGACCCGAATGGCGCTGATATCTTCGGGCGTCTCGGCCAGCCGCAGATGGATATGGACCGCGCCGCCCTTTTGCGCCAGCCCCGCCATTTCGATCATGCCGGCCCCCTTGCCATCGAGCTGCGCCGCCTGTGCCAGCACCGCACCGATAGTCACGACACCGGTGCCGCCGACTCCGGTGATGACGATGTTATGGGTGCCGTTGATCGCGGGCAGCTCGGGCGCGGGCAGATGCCCGATATCGACCGAAGCCGAGGCCTCTTTGCGGATGGTGCCGCCCGAAACGGTCACGAAAGACGGGCAGAACCCGTTCACACAGGAAAAATCCTTGTTGCAGGAGGACTGGTCGATCGCCCGCTTGCGCCCCAGCTCGGTCTCCAGCGGCACGATCGAGACGCAATTGGACTGCACCCCGCAATCGCCGCAGCCCTCGCAGATCTCGGGGTTGATGAACACGCGCATATCGGGGTCGGGAAATAGCCCGCGCTTGCGGCGGCGGCGCTTTTCGGCGGCACAGGTCTGCACATAGATGATGACGCTGACGCCCTCCATCTCCTGAAACCGTTCCTGCACGTCCATCAGCCGGTCCCGGGTGTGACGCTCCAGCCCCTTGGGAAATCCCGCAAAATCAATCTCTTCCTTGGGGTCGTAGATCAATGCGATATGCGCGACCCCCATCGCCTTGACCTCATGGGCGATACGTTCGGGGCTCAGATCGCCCTCATTGGGCTGGCCGCCTGTCATCGCGACGGCATCGTTAAAGAGGATCTTGTAGGTGATGTTGGTGCCTGCCGACAGCGCGGCCCGAATCGCCAGAATGCCGGAATGGTTATAGGTGCCTTCGCCCAGGTTCTGAAACACATGGTCCCGCGTCGAAAACGGGGCCTCGCCCATCCAGTTGGCCCCCTCGCCGCCCATATGGGTATAGGCCTCGGTGTTGCGGTCCATCCATTTGGCCATGAAATGACAGCCGATGCCCGCGCCCGCGCGCGCATCCTCGGGCACTTTCGTCGACGTATTATGCGGACAGCCGGAACAGAACCACGGCAGCCTTGTTGCCAGTTCCGGCGCGTTGTTGGCGCGCATTGCGTCGCGCACCATCGCGATGCCTGCCGTGATCCGGTCGGTGCCGCGGCCTTCCTCGATCAGGATCTCGCCCAGTTTCACGGCGATATCATTGGGGTCCAGCGCGAAATGGGTGGGAAAGAGAACCTCGCCGTCTTTCATGAACCCGTAAACCCGGCGGCCCTGACGGTCGTCGAAAATCGCCTCCTTGACCTGCACTTCGATCAGCTTGCGCTTTTCCTCGACCACCACGATCAGATCCAACCCCTCGGCCCAGTCGTGAAAGCCCTTCATGTCCAAAGGCCAGGTCTGCCCGACCTTGTAGGTGGTTACCCCGAGCCGCTCGGCCTCCTCTTCGCCAACGCCAAGCAATGCCAGCGCATGCACCAGATCGAGCCAGTTCTTGCCCGCCGCGACAAAGCCGATCTTGGCACCGGGTTTGCCCACCATGCGCTTGTCCATCTTGTTGGCATGGGCGAACGCCTCCGCCGCAAAGCGCTTATGGGCCAGCAGGCGTTCCTCCTGCGGGATCCAGTGATCGCCGAGCCGGATATTCAGCCCCCCCGGCGGCATGTCGAAATCGGGCGTCACGAAGGACATCCGGTCGGGCCTGCCATCGACAACGGAGGTGGCCTCAACGGTGTCCTTCATCGTCTTGAGGCCGACCCAGACCCCAGCAAAGCGGCTGAGTTCAATGCCGTAAACGCCATAATCGAGAATCTCCTGCACGCCCGCGGGGCTGAGCACCGGCATATGGGCATCGACCAGCGCCCAGTCGGATTGGTGGCACACGGTCGAGCTTTCGCCGGTGTGATCGTCACCCATAGCCATCAAGACGCCGCCATAACGCGAGGTTCCGGCCATGTTGACATGGCGCATCACATCGCCGGTGCGATCCACCCCCGGCCCCTTGCCATACCAAAGGCCAAAGACGCCGTCATATTTGCCCTCGCCGCGCAATTCGGCCTGCTGCGCCCCCCAAAGCGCGGTTGCGGCCAGATCCTCGTTCTGTCCCGGCTGAAACACGATATCGGCCGCCGTCAGCAGCTTTTCCGCCTTCATCATCTGCAAATCGACCGCGCCAAGCGGCGATCCGCGATAGCCCGTGACCAGCCCGGCGGTGTTCAGGCCCGCCTGCGCATCGCGCCATTTCTGCATCAGCATCAGCCGCACCAGCGCCTGGGTGCCATTCAACAGAACAGGTGATTTTTCGAGATCGAAACGATCCTCAAGCGAGATATGCGCGAGACCCATGCAGCCCTCCCAGACGGTGCGACGGTTTCGTTCATTATAGGTCAACATATGTGACCTTTCAAGCACTCTTTGCAGCCCTGCCGCGCATTGGCCGTTGAAAATCAATCCAACTTGGCTAGGTTGCGTCTGGCGAAACAATGATCCCAATGACCAAGACAGGACGGGTGCCCCAATGGACTGGGACAAGCTGCGTATTTTTCATGCCGTTGCCGATGCCGGCAGCCTGACGCATGCGGGCGACACGCTGCACCTCAGCCAATCGGCCGTCAGCCGCCAGGTGCGCGCGCTTGAGGAAAGCCTGAATACCACGCTTTTTCACCGCCACGCGCGCGGGCTGATCCTGACCGAACAGGGCGAGCTTTTGTTCGACGCCACCAAATCCATGGCCAAACGGCTCGATACCGCCGCCGCCCGCATCCGCGACAGCGAAGAGGAAGTGTTCGGCCAATTGCGTGTTACAACCACGGCGGGCTTTGGCCTGTTATGGCTGGCCCCACGCCTGCCGCAGCTTTACAAAACCTCGCCGCATATCAAGATCGACCTGATTTTGGAGGAACATGTGCTGGATCTGCCGATGCGCGAGGCCGATGTCGCGATCCGGATGAAAGAACCGAGCCAGGCCGACCTGATCCGCAAGAAGCTGATGTCGGTGCGCATGTGCCTCTATGCCAGCCCCACCTATATCGCCGAACATGGCGCGCCCGCGACGCTGGAGGATCTGAGCCAGCACCGCCTGATCAGCCAGGCCGTCAACGCCGCACAGGTCAGCGCCGGGGCCACCCTGCTCAGTCAAATTCTGGCCTATGAAGTCGGCAGCACCCTGACCGTGAACAATTATTTCGGCGTCTTGCAGGGTGTGCTGCACCATCTGGGCATCGGGTTGCTGCCCGATTACCTGACCGATGATTTCCCCGATCTCGTGCGCGTTCTGCCCGATGTCGAAAGCAATGAGGTGCCGGTTTTTTTGGCCTATCCGGAAGAGCTGCGCCATTCCAAACGCATCGAGAATTTCCGCGATTTTGTCACCGAAGAGATCATCGCCCACCGCCGCCGCCGCCGCGAAAAACAGGGCTGACGGCACGGGCGATACTGTGAGCCATGTGCAACGTGCATGGCAGCAATGCACCGCCAGAGCGAATTATACCTTGATTGGGCAAACCCAGCTGACTAATTGGGTAACCAGTGAGGCGCAACACTGTTGCTCTCACTACCTCCCTGTTGGACTTTGGCCGAGCTTTTGCTCGGCCTCTTTTTTTCTACAAACCTTCCGCCGTAATTTTTGTTCAAACCGCCGGGTTGGTGTGGCCGATTGCGCCATCTTGTGGCCCGACCAGAATGAAGCCCGCTGATCCGTTCGCCAAGACCGGGGCCAAGAGTTTCAACCGGTCGCTCCAGAAAGCGCGCGCCAATGCCCGCCATTTCGTCAGTCGACGGGCGGCTGCGTGTTTTCCAGGCAACCTGGCACCCCCACCCTTCCCGCTCCCCGCGACCTCTGGCCCCTTTCCCCCGCGCGAGCCTTGGCCTAAAGAGACGCGAAAGCAGCCTTGAGGGACAAAACCACCATGCAGGAACCGGCCATCACGCCCGACCTTATCGCCGCGCATGGGCTGTCGCCCGATGAATACGCCGATATCATCCGCATCCTGAACCGCGAGCCCAATTTTACCGAGATGGGCATTTTCTCGGCGATGTGGAACGAACATTGCTCCTATAAATCCTCCAAGAAATGGCTGCGCACCCTGCCGACCGAGGGGCCGCAGGTGATCTGCGGGCCCGGTGAAAACGCGGGCGTGGTCGATATCGGCGATGGTCAGGCGGTGATCTTCAAGATGGAGAGCCACAACCACCCCTCCTATATCGAGCCCTATCAGGGCGCGGCCACCGGCATGGGCGGCATCCTGCGCGATGTCTTTACCATGGGGGCCCGCCCCATCGCGGCGATGAACGCGCTCAGCTTTGGCGAGCCCGGCCACCCCAAGACGCGCCAGTTGGTGCACGGCGTGGTCGAGGGCATTGGCGGCTATGGCAATTGTTTCGGCGTGCCCACCGTGGGCGGCGAGGTCCGGTTCCATGCCGCCTATAACGGCAATTGCCTGGTCAATGCCTTTGCCGCGGGTCTGGCCGATACCGACAAGATCTTCTATTCGGCGGCCTCGGGCGTCGGTATGCCTGTGGTGTATCTGGGCGCAAAAACTGGCCGCGACGGGGTTGGCGGGGCCACCATGGCCAGCGCCGAGTTCGACGACACCATCGAGGAAAAACGCCCCACCGTGCAGGTGGGGGACCCCTTCACCGAAAAACGCCTGATGGAGGCGACGCTGGAGCTGATGGCCACCGGTGCCGTCATATCCATTCAGGATATGGGGGCCGCGGGCTTGACCTGTTCGGCCGTTGAAATGGGCGACAAGGGCGGGCTTGGCGTGCGGCTTGATCTCGATGCCGTGCCGCAGCGCGAAGAAAACATGACCGCCTACGAGATGATGCTCTCGGAAAGCCAGGAGCGCATGCTGATGGTGCTGCGCCCCGAGCTTGAGGATGCCGCGCGTGCCGTCTTTGAGAAATGGGACCTCGATTTCGCCATTGTCGGCGAAACCATCGCAGAGGACCGATTTATCGTCGAGCATCAGGGTCGCGTGATGGCCGATCTGCCGCTGGCCACGCTATCGGGATCGGCCCCCGAATATGACCGTCCTTACGTGGAAACGCCGCCCGCCGAAGACTTGGAGCCGGTGCCCGGTGTCGATGCGATAGACGGGCTGCGCGCGCTGATCTCCTCGCCCAATTACGCCGCCAAGCAATGGGTCTATGAACAATATGACTCCATGGTGATGGCCGATACGGTGCGCGCACCGGGGCTTGGCGCGGGCGTGGTGCGGGTGCATGGCAGCGACAAGGCGCTGGCCTTCACCTCGGATGTGACGCCGCGATACGTCAAGGCGAACCCGTTTGAGGGCGGCAAACAGGCGGTGGCCGAGGCCTATCGCAACCTCACCGCCGCCGGGGCCCAGCCGCTGGCCACCACCGACAACATGAACTTCGGCAATCCCGAAAAGCCCGAGATCATGGGCCAATTCGTGGGGGCCATCAAGGGCATCGGGGCGGCTTGTCTGGCATTGGATATGCCGATCGTTTCGGGCAATGTCTCGCTCTATAATGAGACCGACGGCACCGGCATCCTGCCCACCCCCACCATCGGGGCGGTGGGTCTGCTGGATCATCTGGACGATCTGATCAGCGGGACGGCGCGCGACGGCCATGTCGCCGTTCTGGTCGGCGAGGCGCGCGGCCATCTGGGGCAATCGGCGCTCTTGGCCGAGGTTTTCAACCGCGAAGACGGCGATGCGCCCGAGGTGGATCTGGAGGCTGAGCGGCGCAATGGCGATTTCATTCGCGACAACCGCCAATGGATCGACATGTGCCAGGATCTGGCTGATGGTGGTCTGGCGCTGACAGCGTTCGAAATGGCCGAAGCCTCAGAGGTTGGCGTGTCGCTGGACACCGGCGATACCGAAGCACTCTTTGGCGAAGACCAGGCGCGGTATCTGATTGCCTGTTCCTATGACAAGGCCGAGGCTTTGATGATCGCGGCGGGCAAGGCCGGCGTGACGATCGAAACCGTCGGCCGGTTCGGCGGCGATATGGTGCGCATGGGGAGCAGCGAGGCCCCGTTGGAGGAGCTGGCAACAGCCTATCGCGGCAGCTTTGCCGCCACCTTTGGATAGTGGTGCCCGTTTGCACAGGATGTGCCCCGCTTGTGCACCGCCAAAATTGCCCGGCCTCGCCTTGCATGACACCGGGCGCGGCTCTACATTCTGAGATGACCAGCTGAGGGATCCCCATGGCCATAACCACCACCGATATCGAAGCCCTGATCCGCATAGCCTTTCCCGAGGCAGTGATAAATGTGCAGGGCGAAGACGGCACCCATTTCGCCGCCGAAGTGATCGACGAAAGCTTTCGCGGCAAGAACCGCGTGCAGCAGCAACGCGCGGTTTATGCGGCGCTGAAGGGCAAGATGGAAGGCAGCGCGGGCGAATTGCACGCCTTGGCGTTGACGACCAAAGCGCCGGAATAAAACAGAAAAATCGCCTGAAGACAGGTGTGTGACAAAGGAAAGTCAGAAATGACCGCTCAAGACACGATCAAGGAAACCGTCACTGGCAACGATGTTGTGCTGTTCATGAAGGGCACCAAAATGATGCCGCAATGCGGCTTTTCATCCCGCGTGGCGGGCGTGCTCAATTTCATGAATGTGGAGTTTGCCGATGTGAATGTGCTGGCTGATGAGGACATCCGTCAGGGCATCAAGGATTATTCCGATTGGCCGACGATACCGCAGCTCTATGTGAAGGGCGAATTTGTCGGCGGGTGCGACATCATCACCGAGATGATGCTGTCGGGCGAATTGGATCAATTGCTTGAAACCAATGACGTTTCCTTTGACAAGGATGCGGCAGAGAAAATCCGGGCGGCAAACGCCTGACAGGGGTTTCGGTGCCTTGCTGCACCGATCCGTTGGGGGGCCAGCCCCCCAAACCCCCCGAGGTATTTTCGCCAAGATGAAAGGGGATCAGCCGTTTTTCGTGGCCCCCTTCTTGACGTGTTTGGTCAACCGCGAGGGGATGGATTTCTTGCGGTTCTTATAGGGATTGGCGTCGGATTGTGACCGCATATGCAACCGGATCGGTGTTCCGGGCATGTCAAAGTCCTCCCGCAACCCGTTGACAAGATAGCGCGAATAGCTTTCGGGCAGTTTTTCGGGAAGCGAGCACATCACTACGAAACCCGGCGGCCGCGTCTTGGCCTGGGTCATGTAACGCAGCTTGATCCGGCGCCCTGAAGGGGCGGGCGGTGGATGGGCCTCGACCATGCCCGCCAGCCAGGAATTGAGCCGCGCCGTCGGGATGCGGCGGTTCCAGACATCATGGGCGCGGATGATGGCCTCCTGCAACCGGTCCAGACCTCGGCCCGTTTTTGCCGACACCGTCACCAGAGGAGCGCCGCGAAGTTGCGGCAGCAGGCGTTCGAACGCTTCCTTGAGGTCGCGCAGTTTTTCCTGCTTTTCCTCCTCAATATCCCATTTGTTCACGGCCACGACCACCGCGCGCCCTTCGCGTTCGGCGAGATCGGCAATGCGCAGATCCTGGCTCTCGAACGGAATCGCGGCATCCAGCAGAACCACCACGACCTCGGCGAATTTTACCGCGCGCAGCCCGTCAGAGACCGAAAGTTTTTCCAACTTTTCCTGCACCTTGGCGCGTTTGCGCATCCCGGCCGTGTCAAAGATCCGCATCGCCGTGCCGCCCCAGGTGATGGGCACGGCAATCGAATCGCGGGTGATCCCGGCCTCGGGGCCGGTCAGCAGGCGTTCCTCGCCCAGGATCTTGTTGATCAGCGTCGATTTCCCCGAATTGGGGCGCCCGATCACGGCGATCTGCAGGGGCTTGGTCTGAACGGGGGCGTCTTCGCCATCCTCGACATCGACATCGGTCACGGCCTCTTCGGCACGGGCATCGGCGGCCTCGATCATCGGTGACAGGGTCACGGCCAGTTCGGCCATCCCTTCACCATGTTCAGCCGAAAGCGCAATCGGATCGCCGAGCCCGATGCCATAAGCCTCGAACACACCGGCCTCGGCGGCGCGGCCTTCGGCCTTGTTGGCCCCCAGAATGACCGGCGTGCCGGAACGGCGCAGGATATCGGCAAAAACCTCATCGGTCGGGGTCAGCCCGGCGCGCGCATCAATCAGGAACAGGCAGGCATCGGCCATACCCACGGCGCGTTCGGTCAGGCGGCGCATGCGGCCCTGCAGGCTGTCATCGGTGGCTTCCTCCAGCCCCGCCGTGTCGATCACCGTAAAGCGCAGATCGCCCAGGCGCGCATCCCCCTCGCGAAGGTCGCGCGTCACGCCCGGCTGGTCATCGACCAATGCCAGCCGCTTGCCCACCAGACGGTTGAACAGCGTGGATTTTCCAACATTCGGTCGCCCGACAATGGCCAGAACAAAGCTCATCTGCCCCAATTCCTTAAGGTTCAAGACCGCGCCGAATACCGCAGCCGGTGGCAGAAGAAAAGGCCCCCGCGTCTTCTTTGCAAAAATACTCGCGCCGCAGGCTCCCACGCCCGAGCCATCGCCCGGCCCCTGCTAAATGCATGGCACCCCAAAACCTGTCCATGGCAAAACGGAACCCCGAGGGCGCGCGAAGGGGACCGCCCACGCGGGTCGCGTCAGCGAAACGACCTAGCGGAACGCGCGTAGCCGGCCGTCGCCGGAAACGACATAGAGCGTGCCATCGACAACAACGGGATGGGTCGCAGCACCGCCACGCAGCTCCACTTGTCCGGTCTCGGCCCCGGATTCAGGGTCAAAGAATCGGATCAGCCCATCGCCAGAGGCCACAACCAGACGCCCACCCGCCAGAATCGGCCCGTAATGCGTAAAGACCGCCTGCCGTCGGCGCTCGCGTTCGCGCACATAGAGCGGCAATTCCGTGCCCCAGATGCGCGCGCCGGTTGCCGCATCCAGGCGGATCAGCTCATTCCGGTCGGAAACGAAAAAGACACTGTCGCCTGCCGGCAGGATCGGCGAATAGGCCCCTTCCTGGGCGGTCCAGATACGCTCACCCGAGGCCGCCTCCATCGCCACGACGCGGCCCGATTGGTTGCCGGCATAAAGTACGCTGCCCACGATCACCGGATCCCCAGTGATATCGTTAAGGTTGTTATACGCCACACCGCGCCGGACACCGGCCACGGCCGTTCCCCAGACACGCACGCCCGACTGGCGCAGGGTCGCCACCAGTTCGCCCGACCCGAACGGAAAGATCACCAGCCGGTCGGTAACCACCGGGGCCGAGCCGCCAGACAGAACCGCATCCGCGGCTCCGGCCGGCAATTGCCAGCGAATACGCCCATCTTCGGGGTTCAACGACCAGGCCTGGCTGTCGCGGCTGGTGATGTAGATGGAGTTTCCCGTCACGGTCGGCGCGGTGATGCCCGCGGCCAGACGTTGGCGCCAGTTGATATTTCCCGTCGCGGGATCAAGCGAGACCAGTTCACCATATCCGGTCGAGGCGTAGAGTGCACCGCCCGCCACGGCCAGCCCGCCGCCCGAAATGCCGCCGCCGCGTTCGAAACCAGGGGTCAGGTCCACCGCCCACAAGGTCTCACCGTTCAGACCGGTCGCCATCAGCCCGGCCTCGGCATCCAGCGTGAAGATACGGCCATCGGCCACCACCGGATCGGCGGTGATGCGATTGCGGCGCGAATTGCCCTGGCCAATATCGTTGGCCCAGATCTCGGTCGGGGTCCCTGCCAGCGCCACATGCGGGATACGGTTTTGTGCGTTCGCGGCGCGCATTGGCCAGGCATCAAGGTTTTGCGGTGCGCCAAGCGTGATGGGCCGGGGCGCATCCGCGTCCGCAGGCCGCTCGGCACCGTCTTCCGTCGGAAAGGCCGCCGCAAGCGGCACCCGTGTGCCGAAACGGTCACCTTCCAGGATCACCTCACGTTCGGCACAGCCCGCAAGCCCTGTCAGCAGCCCAAGCCCGATCAATCCGATTGAAATCCTGCTCATCTGCCTGCCGCCTTCTTGCTGCTGCCGGTTTTCACCCGCGCCGATCTTATTCGTTTGCCTCCGCCGCGCCCACGCCCACATCACTGGGGGCCTCTGGCAAGAGCGGCTCACTTTCTTCCGCGGGTCCATCTCCGCCTGCATCCTCGGCCGCGCCCTCCGCTGGCGCGTCCTGCAGGGCCGATCCGGCCTCGATCGCCACAATCAACTGACTTGTGCGCTGTTGCAAGCCCGGCGTGGCCTGGCTGTCTTGTTCAAGCAGCCGCAAAAGCGCGATGCCTGCCTCGATATCGCCCTGCCCGATATGCACAAGCGCCTGTTGTTCCATCGCCAGCGGGCGATAAGGCCGACCAGGCAATGCCAACTGATCAAGCATCGCCAGCGCCACCGTCGCCTCCTGCGGATCCAGAAGATGCGCCTTCAGCAGCGCCAGATCGCGATAACGCGGTGCCAGATCGGGCTGATCGGCCAAGGCGCGCAAGCCCGCCGCAGCGGCTTCGCGGTCATTGTCGGTGGCCTGTTCGGTAGCCAGCAGCAACGCCAACAGCGCCTGTGCTGTTTCATTTTCGGTGCTGACCGCGGCCAGAGCCGCCTGCCGGTCCGCGCTTTCATCCGCGTCAATCGCGCCGATCAGGGCATCGCCAAAGGCGCGCGCGGCGGTTTCGTTCTGCACCAGGGAATATTCACGATAAGCGGCACCACCAACCAGAATCAGCACCAGAAGGATCGGAATCCAGCCCCATTTCCTGAACATCGCAAACAGGCGATCGCGGCGAAGCTCCTCGTTTACTTCATCAATGAAACTGTCGGTATTGGCCATGTCCGCCCCAAGATTTTCGCTGTTTCGCGCAGCCTTTGCATCACTCCTCGCCTCTTAACGCGAACACCGCCCCTTTGCCAAGGCATCGGGTGCCAAAAGCGGCCCTGATCCCGCAAATCTGAACCGAACAGTTCAGTCTTGCGGTGCGCCGGATCGCAAAGTAAACTGAACGAAACGGTTCAGCATGCGCAGCCCCAGGTTGCAATTCCCCGAAAAACGCCGATTTACGATCATACGACTTTTTCCGCCCCCCCGATGAGGCACCGATGCGACTATTCCCAATTCTGACTGCTTTGCTGGTCTCTGCCGTGCTTTATGCTGTGGTGATGGAGCGTGAGCGCCTGGTCACCTTCGCCGAAGGATTCCGCACCGAGGCACCTGACCCGGTCGGCGAAGGCGAGCCTGCCCAAAGCGTCGCTCCGGTGGCCGAGACCTGGGGCCACGTCTCGGTCGTTGTGCGCCGGTCGCAAGCCGCCGAAGTGGATGCGGCGGTTCAGCTGAGGGGACGGACCGAGGCCGCGCGCCAGGTCGAAGCGCGGTCCGAGACCTCGGGCCTGATCGTGTCGCAACCCATTCGCGCCGGTGCATTCGTGCAAGAAGGTCAGCTTTTATGTGAAATTGCCCCCGGCACCCGCGCCGCCGCCCTGGCCGAGGCCGAGGCCCGCCTGTCGGAGGCCCGCGCCCGCCTGCCCGAGGCCCGCGCCCGGGTCGCCGAGGCCGAGGCGCGCCTGGCCGAGGCCGAGATCAACAACAACGCCGCCACCCGACTGTCCGAAAGCGGTTTTGCATCGGAAACGCGGGCCGTTTCGACCGCCGCCGCCGTTTCCGGCGCACAGGCTGCCATCCGCTCGGCGCAGGCCGGTGTCGAGGCCGCCATGAGCGGCATCGAATCGGCGGAAGCCGGTGTTCAGCGCTCCGAGCAGGAGATCGAGCGTCTGCGGATCTTTGCGCCCTTCGAGGGACTGCTGGAGAGCGACACCGCCGAGATCGGCTCACTGATGCAGCCCGGCGCGCTTTGCGCCACCGTCATCCAGCTTGACCCGATCAAGCTGGTGGGGTTCGTGCCCGAGGCCGAGGTCGACCGCGTCACCGTCGGGGCCCCCGCCGCCGCGCGACTGGCCACCGGCGCACAGGTGCGTGGCACGGTGACATTCCTCAGCCGCTCCGCCGATCCGCAAACCCGCACCTTCCGGGCGGAAATCACCGTGGAGAATACCGATCTGTCCATTCGTGACGGCCAGACCGCCGATATCCTCATCGCATCAGACGGGGTCATGGCGCATCTTTTGCCCTCCTCGGCCCTGACGCTGAACGATGCGGGCATTCTTGGCCTGCGCATCGTGGATGAAGATCAGATCGCGCGATTTGCCCCGGTCACCTTCTTGCGTGACAATGCCGATGGCGTGCTGCTGTCGGGCCTGCCTGAACGGGCCGATGTCATTGTCGTGGGGCAGGAATTCGTGACGGACGGCGTGTTGGTCAATCCCCGGTTCGAGGATCTGACACAATGACCGGTCTGGTCGATTGGGCCGCCTCACGGGCGCGCATGGTGGTGGCCTTTGTCATCCTGTCGGTCGTGGTCGGCGCCGCGGCCTATATCGGCCTGCCCAAGGAAGGCGAGCCCGATATCGACATTCCGGGCCTCTTCATCTCTGTCCCCTTTCCCGGCATTTCGGCCGCCGACAGCGAACGCCTGCTGGTCCGACCGATGGAAACCGAGTTTCAGGATCTCGACGGGCTGACCACCATTTCGGCCACCGCCGCCGAAAGCTATGCCGGGGTGTTTCTGGAATTCGAGTTCGGCTGGGACAAATCGGCCACCATCGCGGATGTGCGCGACGCAATGGATACGGCCTCGGCCCAGTTCCCCGAAGGGGCCGAAGCCTACTCCATCAACGAGATCAACTTTTCCGAATTTCCGATCATCATCGTGTCGCTGTCGGGCGATGCGCCGGAACGCACCCTTTTGCGCCTGGCGCGCGATTTGCAGGACCGGCTGGAGGCCTTGCCGGCGATCCTTGAAGCCGGACTGGCGGGCGACCGCGACGAGATGGTCGAGGTCATCATCGACCCGCTGGCGCTGGAGGCCTATAACGTCACCGCGCGCGAATTGATCGACGCGGTGGTGAACAACAACCAGCTGATCGCCGCCGGCGAGGTCAGCACCGATAGCGGGGCCATCTCGGTCTCGATCCCGTCCAGCTTTGAAAATACCGAGGATATTTTCGCCCTGCCCGTCAAGGTCAATGGCGACCGCGTGGTCACCCTGGGCGATCTGGCCGATATCCGCCTGACCTACGAGGATCAGGCCGGCACCGCGCGGTTCAATGGCGAAACGGCGGTGGCGTTGCAGGTGGTCAAACGGCTTGGCTTCAACATCATCGACACCGCCGCCCTGGTGCGCTCGGAGATCGAGGCCGCGCAGGCCGATTGGCCGGCCGAGCTGCGCCAGTCGGTGCAGGTTTCGACCTCGCTCGATCAATCGGTGACGGTGGAAAGCATGGTGCGCCAGCTGGAAGGCTCGGTCCTGACCGCCATCGCGCTGGTGATGATCGTGGTGCTGGCAGCCCTTGGCACAAGATCTGCGCTGTTGGTGGGCTTTGCCATTCCAACCTCGTTTCTTCTGAGCTTCATCCTGCTGGGCATCCTTGGCATCACGATCTCGAACATCGTCATGTTCGGCCTGATCCTTGCGGTTGGCATGCTGGTCGACGGGGCCATCGTGGTGGTGGAATACGCCGACAAGCGGCTGGCGGAAGGGGCCCGGCCCATGCAGGCCTATACCGATGCCGCCAAGCGCATGTTCTGGCCCATCATCAGTTCCACCGCCACCACGCTCTGTGCCTTTCTGCCGATGCTCTTCTGGCCCGGTGTGCCGGGCGAATTCATGGGCATGCTGCCGGTCACCTTGATCTTCGTGTTGTCGGCCTCGCTCATTGTGGCGCTGATCTATCTGCCGGTTCTGGGCGGGGTCGCGGCCCGGTTCTCGCGGCTTGTCGAGACCGGGACAGCCGTGGTCAAGCGTATCCTGCCGTTCTGGGCACTGCGTGCGGCCCTCGTGCTGGCCGTGGGGTATCTGATGTTCATGGCCGCGCTGCAAACCATCAGCCCCGGCGTGCTGTTCCCGGTCGGCGCTGACGCCTCACCGTTCATGGCAATGCTGCCGGGGGGGCTGCTTTTTGTGGCCGCTTCGGTCCTGATGTCGGTCATGGTGGGCTCGGTCCAGTTGCCCAAGCGCGAAAAACCCGTTCAGGCGGGATACCGGCGCAGTTGGTTTGGCTGGATCATCCACGCCATCGTCGGCAACCCGGTGATGCCGCTGGTCGCGATCGGGGCCGTTATCGCCTTTGTCGGCGTTGTCTTCGTGACCTTCCAGAACAACAATAACGGCGTCGAATTCTTTGTTGAGACCGAACCCGAAAACGCCATCGTCTATGTTCGCGCCCGCGGCAACCTGTCGATCGAGGAGATGGACGCGCAGGTGCGGCTTGTCGAGGCCATCGTTCTGGACACGCAAGGCGTGCGCGATGTCTTTGCCTTTGCCGGCGAAGGCGGGCTGAACAACAATACCAGCGGTGCCGAGGCTCCGCGCGACACCATTGGACAGGTGCAACTGGATCTGGAACCCTGGGGCGAACGCCCGCCCGGCAACGACATCCTCGATAACCTTCAGGCCCGGCTGGACCAGATCCCCGGCATCCGAACAGAGATCCTTGCCGCCTCCCGCGGGCCGGCCTCGGGCAAGCCGGTCAGCCTGCGCCTGTCGGGCGACAATTGGGAAGAATTGCAGGACGCCACCCGCATCGCCCGCGCCCGGTTCGAGGCCACACCGGCCCTTACCCTGATCGAGGACACCCTGCCCCTGCCCGGCGTGGAATGGGAGATCGACGTCGATGTCGAGGCCGCGGGCCGCTACGGGGCCAATGTGGTCACCGTCGGCGCGATGGTGCAGCTGGTCACGCGCGGCATATTGCTGGACACGATGCGGGTGCCAAGCTCGGATCAGGAGGTTGAAATTCGCGTTCGGTTCCCCGAAGAGGCGCGGGTTTTGTCGACGCTCGATACATTGCGGGTGCGCACGGCGGACGGGCTGGTGCCGCTGGCCAATTTCATCAGCCGCCGTCCTGTGGCACAATTGTCCGAGATCGACCGCCGCGACCAGTCCCGCGTCTTTTCAGTGCGCTCGGATATCGAGGACGGTCTGGTCAATCTGACGAATACCGAAACCGGCGAAACCCGGATGATCGAAGCCTCGGCTCTGGAAACTGATGCCGCAATTGCACGAGGTCTTCAGGATGGAACGATGACCACGGTGCCGGTGACCGCCAATGAACGCATCGCGGTTTTGACGGAATGGCTGGAGACCAGCCCGCTGCCGGCCTCGGTTTCCTGGGAATGGGCCGGCGATCAGGCCGAGCAGGAGGAAAGCCAGGCCTTTCTGGGTCAGGCCTTTCTGGGTGCGCTCGGGCTGATGTTCATCATCCTGCTGGCGCAGTTCAATTCGGTCTATAACTCGGTTCTGGTTCTGGTGGCCGTGGTCCTGTCGACCACAGGCGTTCTGATCGGCATGCTGGTGATGGACCAGACATTTTCCATCATCATGACCGGCACCGGCATCGTGGCGCTGGCGGGGATCGTGGTGAACAACAACATTGTCCTGATCGACACCTATCAGGAATACAGCCGCTACATGCCCAAGATCGAGGCCATCACCCGCACCGCCGAGGCCCGCATCCGGCCGGTTCTGTTGACCACCATCACCACGATGGCCGGTCTGGCACCGATGATGTATGGCATCAGCCTCGATTTCGGGGCCGGTGGCTATACCATCGACAGCCCCACCGCGCTGTGGTGGAAACAGCTGGCAACGGCGGTTGTCTTTGGTTTGGGGATCGCCACCGTGCTGACGCTGATCATGACGCCGTCGCTGTTGGCGCTGCGGGTCTGGGCGGTGACGATCTTTACGGCAATGGCGCGCGCGCTTGGCCGATTGGGGGCGCGCCGGTTGAGCCTGCGGGCCCAGGATTGGGCCTTGGCACGGGCCGCCCGCCACGCCCACCTGCCGGTGATCATGTGGGAGGACCCGCCGCAACCGGCCGTTGTGATGCTGGAACCTGGCCCCGACGCGACTGTAGATGAGGCCCGTGAAAAGGAAGAAGAAGGCTCAGCCCCGGACGCGCCCTTGCGGGCAGCGGAATAGGTTTCACCAAGCGCGACCCCGCCGACAGGCCCATCGCGCATCCGCCCGCGGCATCTGATCGAGGTTGCGGGCGGCGGGCCGGGCGCGCCCGCGCAGTCGCGGATCAGCCCGTGTTCGGCGGCCATTTCCAAAAGGGATCACCCGATGCGGCGTCATCGTCGCCCACGGCGCGCAGCTTCGGCTTTGCCATTTCCCGTTCCGACGCCTGCCGATACCACATCGAGGCATAGCGCCCGCCGTGTTTCAACAGTTCCTCGTGGGTGCCACGCTCAGCGATCACGCCCGCTTCCAGCACGATGATCTGATTGGCATGAACGACCGTGGACAGACGATGCGCGATGGTGATCACCGAGCGCCCCTGCCCCATCATCTTAAGCTCTTCGAGGATCTCCTGCTCGGTCTCGGTATCCAGCGCCGATGTCGCCTCGTCCAGCAACAGAAGCGGCGGATCCTTCAGCAGCGTCCGGGCAATGCCAACCCGCTGCTTTTCCCCGCCCGAGAGCTTCAGCCCGCGTTCGCCCACCTGGGTCTCATAGCCTTCGGGCAGGGATTTGATGAAGCCGTCGATCTTGGCGGCCCGCGCGGCTTCCTCGATCTCGGCGAAACTGGCCTCGGGGCGGCCATAGGCGATGTTGTAGCGGATCGTGTCGTTGAAAAGCACGGTATCCTGCGGCACCACGCCGATCTGGTCGTGCAGGCTGGATTGCGTCACGTCGCGCAGATCCTGACCGTCGATGCGAATGGCCCCGGCCCCGACATCGTAGAACCGGAACAGGAGCCGCCCGATGGTGGATTTGCCCGACC
>Ga0316205_10001299_pt1 | contig 33198 bp, 38 predicted proteins | sample 3monthpyrite_MG_FD_204941 | JGI IMG/M metagenome (GOLD analysis project Ga0316205, IMG submission 204941) | Microbial mat bacterial communities from mineral coupon in-situ incubated in ocean water Damariscotta River, Maine, United States -... | ecosystem: Environmental > Aquatic > Marine >...
TAACGTTCTTTTAAGAACCGTCATTCATCGAGCTACTGAACTGGTAACTTGCGCTAACAGGTTACGGGCTTCACCTTACATTAATATTGAATGATTGGCATAATTGAACCATACAAGTCATTCAAACCGACGCCGAAAAGCGGCGCGGTTTAACTCAAACGTTATATGTAAAAAATGAAAAGACTATTAATATACATTACGCTTTTTTTTCTTACTAATCAGGTTATGGCTGAAATGGTATTGGTTTCACCAATACCGTTAAGTTGCTCTGATACAAAAAAATCATTAAGGAGTATTAATGTACCTTATCATTTTAAATTAACCCCCTATCAAGCACTAATTATTGCTTCAAAGACACATGGCAACATAAATATTAAAAAATGCGGCTCTAAACTAGAACAAGTAATATATAGAGATAATGATAACTATTATTTTTTTAATTCACTCGAATATGTTGACCCGAAACAGTTGTATGCAAGTAAATTAAGAAAACCAATTAAATTACCTAAACATATTGTTATTCTTAATGCGCGTACAGGTATTACAATTAAATGAGCGAAAATATCATTTAATAAGAAAATAAATATGGATAATTATTACAGCGGGTAAAACCCATACACTGCACTAATCATCGGTTATTAGAACGTTATATGGCTAACCACAAGTATGAGTAGGACTTAATAACATGAAAAAAATAGCTTTGCTCATTATTATAGTATTATCGCTATATGGTTACGTAAATAATAAGCCCGATTTACTACAATCTTTTGCCAAAGAAAGTACAACGGAAGAAAGTGTACTTACAAGTGCATTTAATAACCGAAAAAGCGATATTCAAGTTTCTGGTTCGGGCGTTGTTATTCGTACTCTAGCAGATGATACTAGCGGAAGCCGACATCAAAAATTCATTTTAAAAATTTCATCTGGCCAAACTATTCTTATTTCTCATAACATTGATCTAGCGCCTCGGATTGAATCATTACGCAAAGGTGATACTGTTAATTTTTATGGGGAATATGAGTGGACTTCAAAAGGAGGTGTCGTACATTGGACACACCATGACCCAAGAGGTAAGCATGTAGATGGCTGGCTTAAACATAATGGTATCACCTATCAATAACCATATAACAAATCGGTAAATTACACAGTTTTTAAAATTTCCTTGAACTTTTAAAACTCATATTCAACGTGTTATTGTAAATTCGTTAACTCTATCGTTAGGTATCCATAATAAGTTATGACACAGAAAGTACACAGACTTGCGAAGATTATAGCGAGCGTTGGTATTATGCTAGCGGTCTTAGGTCTTTTATTTCGTGCTACTGTTTATTGGAAAATACCTGTATCGCCGAGTGAACCATACGGCTTAAGTGACGTAATCGAATTGTTCTGGTTTGTTGCACTTTTAGTATTAGCGGGGATAACGATAATGTTTAGCGCAGTTATAGCTTTTGTCCCACAATTAAAAAACACTCGACTTGCATTTATCCTTTTTTTTGCTGCCGTTCTTTCGCCGACGGTGTACTATCTTATTCACCCTTTTGTTCCAAGAATAGTGGGATGATAGTCAAATTGATCTGTCAACATCACCTACCGTTGTTGTTGCGAATACTTCAATCTTAAGTACAGGTTCAGACTGTATTTTCTTTAAAAATGCATCAAGTTGATTTAAATCCATATTTTAAATTTTTATTCTCGTTAGTTATTTATGTATATTCTGCAAGGAATAGCATTACAATGGGAATTGATAGGGACTAGCCTTCCGTGAAGTTCGTTTGTGCTTGATAGTTCAAGTCTTACCTCTATCCGACAAGTCTCTAATTATGAATGTAATGCAAATAAATTAGGTGAATAAATGAAATCCCAAATAACTTATGACAATTAAAGTTACTACTAAGCCCTATGCAGATGTTACCTGTGTAAACTGCGAGGCTTGCTGTTGTCGTTTAGAAGTCATACTCATTACCGATACGGGTGTGCCCTATAATTTTATTGAATTAGATAAATGGGGGGGAAGGAAGATGGCTCGATTAGACGATGGTTGGTGTTCGGCATTGGATCGAAACACCATGATGTGCACGATTTATGAACAACGCCCATTGATATGCCGTGAATTTGAGATGGGTGAATACGAGTGTATTACCGAGCGAGCCGATAATTTATAAATTGTATTTTAAATCAATGGAAACAGGAATTTAAATTTTATCGAATAACGCTGAATATGGTTAACTAAATATTTAAGCGAGTGTATCTAATGGAATTATCATTATTATAACATCGGTTTTATAATCAGTTAGTCGTGTAACATTGAAACACCTAAAAAACATCACGATATTAAATGGGTATTGTTAACTATACCCGTTTATGTATCGATGAGATAATTGAATCAAATAAATTATGGAGATGTAATCATGAATGAAAAAGTTGGCGTAACGATAAAAGAAGATGGTGTTGTCAGTGGTAGGGTGCAAACAGACTCAGATAAAACAGTTGCAACCGTTGTCTATGCACTACAAGCAGCCTCATTTATTTTAGGTATAACGTTTATTATCGCTGTCATTATATGTTATGTAAAAAAATCAGACGTTAAAGGTACTTGGCTAAGTTCACATATTCGTTGGCAAATTAGAACATTTTGGTTCAGTCTTTTATGGACCTTTATTGGTATAATTACTGTGTTTTTTATTGTAGGCTATTTTATTCTTCTTGTAGATGCGATATGGGTTATATATCGAATAGTGAAAGGTTGGTTACGTCTGTCTGATGGAAAAGAAATGTACACAAACATATAAAGAGTCGTATTAACTCAACTTATTGCTAAGCGCTACAAATAAACATTGGAAAATATACAGAGAAATTTTCTCACTTAAAGCGAGGATGATATAAATAATAGTATGACATTAGAACCAACAACATCACTTTTAGAAAACCTATATTGGATAACCTTGTTAGCCGTTATTGTTTCATCTGCGTCAGGTGTTCTTAAAGCAGGATTTAAACAATTTGATTTATTCGGTGTAATCATTATTGCTATTGCCACAGGATTGGGAGGCGGTTCACTACGGGATATGCTTCTTAGTCGAGATGTATTTTGGATTAACGATCAAATATTTTTTATCGCATCGCTTAGTAGTGCGGTTATTGTTTTTGTTGCCGCAAGACTCGTCATTGTTCCACCAAAATATTTCTTGGTTGCTGACGCAGCGGGCTTGGCGACTTTTGGGGTGGCGGGCACCTTGGTTTCACTAATGTTTGGAGCACCTCCTCTTGTTGCAAGCTTTATGGGCGTTATGACAGGAACGATGGGGGGTATTTTTCGAGACGTATTAAGTAATGAAACCCCTGTTGTCTTTCAAAGTCCGCTTTATGCAACTGTATCGTGGATTGGCTCTTTGCTGTTTATTGGGTTTTTGTACTTTGATTTGGATGTAACGCTTGCAGCCATTATTTCAGGGCTAAGTATATTTATTTCACGACTATGGGCTCTCCACTATAATATAAGTTTGCCTCGATTCCGTTTCAAATCTTAAAATTTGCTCCAAAAATGTAGATATTTAACAATATATTCAGTGAGCAGTTGAAGGTATATATGCTTTTCTCAATAATGTACTTTTTTAAAATTCTCTAAGTCTATTAATATTTATATAAGGATATTTTACAGTGAAATTACATACTTTAATTTTAATCAGTGTGCTTGGCATTATATCGATAAACACGGCATACGCAGAAAAGCGCCTATCAGAACGCTCAGTATCCAATATGCTTAAAACAATGGAGAAATCAGCAAAATCTCATGATGCCGAAACATTAATGTCCTTTTTTTCAAAAAACGCAAAAATCATTTTAGATATGCCCGCAAAACTGGGTGGTAAAACGGTTATGGGTGTTTCTAAGTTTACTGATATGCTTAAACAAAGTTGGGGTATGAAAGCTGAATTCACCTATGAAACACGAGATGTGGTTATTAGTATCGCAGCTGACGGGAAGAGTGCAATAGCGACGGATCTCACGCTTGAAACGGTATCTATTGGTGGGAAGTTAATTATGTCGACTAAAACGAAGGAAAAAATTACTATAGAATTAATTGATGGTAAGCCACTCATTATGGAACTATATGGAAAAGTCGAAATATAGAGCACCGTAAATCAATAAACAGAGGATTGTTTAGTATTAAAAATGGCAGAGGAAGTCATATTAGGTGATAGAATTGTTCTTAATACCACTATTGCATGAATGGAATACAAATGAGTAATAAATCTATAGTCATTATTAGTTTACTTGTCGTTATTATTGGCGGATTAATATATAAAGAATTTAATAAAAGCATAACGATTGAGAGCAATGATTCCCGTACACCTATTAATATAACGTGGGCTGAAAAAAACTTAATTCTAGAAGAAATGAGAGCCTTTTTAGATAGTACGCAAAAAATTACCGCCGGTTTAGCTGACGATGATATAGCGTTGGTGATTCGTTCAGCGAAAAAGGTGGGTAGGGCGTCGCAAAGTGGCGTATCAAAAGCATTAATAGAAAAATTACCGCAGGAATTTAAAAAACTGGGTTTTGATACGCATTCTAAGTTTGATCAGTTAGCCTTAGATGCAGAGTCTTTAGGTGACAATAAATACACGCTACAACAGTTATCTGAATTATTAACGAATTGTGTTGCATGTCATAAAACGTATCGACTTAATATTGCCAGTAATTAATACTTAATATATTTAGCTAGCCTAATTAATATTTAAATTGAGGTAGAAATGAATATAGATGCAATTGTTTTGGAGTATGAAAAAGAAATTCGTATGGGCTTCTTTTTTGGAATGCTGGTATTCGTTGGTTTATGGGAGTTGGTCGCTCCTCGGCGAGCCTTAACGATATCGAAAACAGTTCGCTGGGCTAATAATTTAGGTTTAGTTTTTTTTAATAGTTTTATTACTCGGCTTATTTTTCCTGTTGCTGCTATCGGTTTTGCTGCAATAGCGCAAGAACAGCAGTGGGGTTTATTTAATAATATTGAAATCCCTCTTTGGGTTGCTGCTGCATTGTCCGTGATTATTATGGATGGTGTTATTTATGTACAGCATGTAATGGTGCATGCCATTCCAGTATTGTGGCGATTACATCGTGTTCACCATGCTGATCCAGATTATGATGTAACAACCGGATCACGTTTTCATCCTCTCGAAATTATCCTATCTATGGGCATTAAAATAGCTACGATTGTCTTACTCGGGCCGCCAATTTTTGCAGTGGTTATTTTTGAAGTAATATTAAATGCAACGGCAATGTTCAATCATGGCAATATTAAATTACCAAAGAATATTGATAGGGTCTTACGTTTAATTGTTGTAACGCCAGACATGCATCGTGTTCATCACTCAATTGAAGATGATGAAACGAATAGTAATTTTGGTTTTAGTTTACCTTGGTGGGATCGTTTATTTGGTACCTATCGAGAGCAACCGCGTGCAGGACATGAAGGTATGACGATCGGAATACGTAAGTTTAATGACCCCGCACAGGTTTCTTGGATTACGGGCATGTTTACCCTTCCGTTTAAAAGTGGTATGAGTGGCTATACTATTAATCGACGTAACTGGAGTGATTCAGACGAGAAGTAAGTGCCTATGAATTCGAAATACATTAAATATATATTATTAGCCTTTGTTATAGTTGGTGTTTTTTTTGTTGTGCAATACAACGAACAAATTACTGTTGGAATAGAATCTTGGGTGAAAAACTCGGGTGATGCTGGCCCTTTTGTTTTTATGCTTATCTATATTGTCGGTACCGTTTTTTTCTTGCCTGGTTCGGTGCTAACACTAGCAGGAGGAGCGTTATTTGGACCCGTATGGGGAACACTCTATAATTTAACCGGTGCGACGATTGGTGCGATTATTTCGTTTATAACCGCACGCTATATCGCCAAAGATTTTGTTGAGAAAAAATCAAGCGGGCATCTAAATGCTTTACGCGAGGGTGTCGATGAAGAAGGTTGGAAGTTTGTAGCCTTTGTTCGTTTAGTGCCAATCTTTCCGTTTAATGTTTTAAATTATGCACTAGGATTAACTAAAATTAAGCTTATTCATTATTCTATTGCAACGTATGTTTGTATGTTGCCTGGTGCTATCGCGTACACTTATATAGGTTATGTTGGTCGTGAAGCAATTTCAGGTGATGAGGCTATTATTCAAAAAATATTATTAGGTATCGCGTTACTTGCAATTGTAAGCTTTATGCCCAGCATGATTAAAAAGTTGCGTAAAAAACAATAATAATATTATAGTGGATAATGCACTGAAAATAGTTTTTAGCTAATTAAATTACTATATAGGCTTAGTTTATTTTGAGCTGGCACGTTTAGGACAGTTAATAGAAATTAATTTCGTTTTTTTGGTTATTTTTAAAGCAGTTAGTTTTCCTCCCCATACGCATCCAGTATCAATGGCGTATATATTCGGGGGGAGTCTAAGTTTATTTTTTTTCTGGAAATAACCCAATGTAGACCAATGACCGAATACAATTTTTTCATCTTTATGATTATTTAATTCAAACCAAGGTACAAGATTATTTTTTGTAGAATCTGGTGCTCCATTTTCGCTAAAGTTGAGCTTGCCATTTAATTTACAGTAACGCATACGCGTAAACGTGTTACAGATAAAACGAAGTCTATCCCAGTCAGTCAATGTATCTTTCCACACGTTTGGTTTGTCGCCATACATGTTATTTAAAAAGTCGAGATAATCATCACCGCTTAAAACGCTCTCAAGTTCAGCAGCATATTGCTGAGCTTGTTGTAAGCTCCATAGCGGATAAATTCCGGCATGAACCATGGTGAATTGGTTTTTTTTGTCATGAAATAATAGTGGTTGGCTTCGTAACCAATCCATTAACTCTTCACAGTCCGGGGCATCGAGTATTTGTTGAATACTGCTATCTTTGTTTCGTTTTAACCCGTGATACATTGCGAGTAAATGTAAGTCATGGTTGCCAAGTACGGTTTGTGCTGCATTACCGAGGTTTTTTACAAACCGTAAGGTTGCAAGAGAGTCCGGACCGCGGTTGACTAAGTCACCAACAAACCAAAGTTTGTCGTTATTTTTATCGAAGTTAATTTTTTCTAGAAGATGTGTGAGATCTTCATAGCAGCCTTGTAAATCACCAATTGCGTAAATTGCCATCGTTATATTATTATTCAATATTAAAAAGTTATTATGCTTTAAATTTCAACTTCAATGAAGGGATTCTAGGATTATGTATGCAGTTATTTTTAAAGCCACCATTAATCAACTCGATGACGACTATTCTAATATGGCGAAGCAGTTACGTGATTTAGCTGTTGCTGAATATGGTTGCGTGGAATTTAACAGTGTAACCGAGGGAAATGATGAAATTGCGATTTCTTACTGGAAAGATCTTGAAGATATTAAAAGCTGGAAACAAGATCCCAAGCATTTAATTGCTCAGGATCTTGGTCGTCGCCAATTTTATAAAACGCATCAAGTGCAAGTTGTTGAAATTTTAAGAGAATATAAAGCTTAATTACCGTCCATTTCCAAATCCCCTTCAACGGCGGCTAGTCCTGCTTTTGCACATTTTTCATCAGTCAAGCCTGATGGTGCACCACTCACACCGATACCCCCCATAATCGTACCCCCAATATTAATTGGGATACCACCAGCACTAATAATCAGACCATCGAGTTTTGCTACTTGAAAAGGTTTAGTGAAACGGTCTTCAAGTTGAGATAGCGGTGCATTAAATGCAAGCGCGGTATGGGCTTTTTGTTTACTAATTTCTAGGGTAATGTCCATTGCCAGTACATCCCGCAATATCACTTGAGGATGACCGCCACGGTCAACTACGGTTACGCCTATTTGAACGCCTTCTTTTCGACATTGTGCAATGGCGGCTTGAGCGATGCGGAGAGCGGTTTCAAGTTTTAAGCGTTTAATTGATACCGTCATGCTTTCATCAGCAGATGATAAAGACGGTGTTACTAGAGGAACAATCAATAGAAAGCTGATAACGAGATTTTTAATAGATTGAGACATCTGAGTATCCTTTTGTATGTGTTAATAAAGTCGACAGATTAACTATAACGATAAAAGAATATTCGTATCAATGTGTATTTACACAGAACTTTAATTCGGTTTTATGATTTTAGTGAATAGTATTTGGCATGGAGAGTGTGAAGGGTTGGATATCAGCAATAAATTCTTTGCCATCATCTGCAACCATCTGGTAGGTTCCATACATGCTGCCAACCGGTGTTTCTAAGATGGCACCGCTAGTATAACGAAAGCCGTCACCGGGTTTTAAATGAGGCTGCTCGCCGACAACGCCATCCCCTTGAACTTCTTGCACTTTTCCGTCTGCATCCGTTATAACCCAATGGCGAGCTAATAACTTAGCGGGCATTTGACCTTCATTACGTATGGTTATGGTATACGAAAAAACAAAACGATTATCATCGGGAGCGGATTGCTCTTCGACGTAACTTGTTTCTACGTCAACTTGGGTGTTATAGAGTTCTTCTTGATTTGACATTATTTTATTAGTTTAAACCTTTTTAGTATTAAAGCCTAGAATCTAGGATGCGGTATCTTACGGTATTATTCGTTCCAGTCATAGACGGCTTATGGCTTGGGCTAGGCTTGTTGATAATGTGAGTCACGATATTGATTCACATATTCAATGGCGTTCTTAACGGCAATCGTAACGCTAGCATCGATTTTGGCACGTTCTTCACTTGTCATATAAAATGCCATATCGACTTCATGGCGAACATATTTTGCGGGTAGGTGATTTAAGGCAACACAGGCGACGTCTTCCAAAAAGTTATCATCGATAGGATCGGTTATTGCTTCTGTAATATGCCTGAATACAATTTGTTCGTAGTAGTTATTTATGGCGCTAAAGGACATGGAACGGTTCCTAGTTTTAAATATATAGTTGTTTTAGCGGCATTTATTCAGATTTATTTACTCTAATTTCCGTATTTTAGGCATCTCTCAGTCGCCATTGCGGTTTTCCTTGCTTATTAATCAGATTTTTGTCGCAAAGCCATTGTTTGGCATCCTCTGCATCTTCTAAAAACCAACGTTTTGCGCTTCCGAGTCGAAAACTGTAGCCCCATTTATCCATATCTTGCATATGTTGTGCTTGGCTATAGCCGGGAATATGCTCTGAGAGCAGTAGTTGTAAATAGCAAACGGCATTTTCTTCATCATAATCACCACCTGCATTAGTATCGAGAGTTTGACGACGTGTCTTGTCCATGCAAATAAAATGACATGCTTCGTGTAATGCGGAGTGTACCGGGGTGCTATTTTGTATATAGAGTGTGTTACCGATTAATCCTGCTTCAGTTTCACCCCAAAAACTGCCAGGTATGTCCGTATTATTTTGAATAACGTTTAGCTTGAGTTGATAGGCGCTTAATACTTTTTCTAGTGCCTTGTTTGGTAGTTCGGAACAGGCTTTGACGGTCATAATTGGGGTTCTTATTTTTTATTGTCTCTATAAATAATACGTACGAGATTGCCAGGGTAAATTAAATCAGGATTTTTTATTTTACTCAATTTTGCGAGCTCAGGATAGAGGAAAGGGTTTTGTAAATAATGCTTGGCGATAGCCCATAAAGTGTCCCCCTTCACAATGACATGGGTAATTTCCATCGAATTTGTTTTCGATGTTTTATCGTTATTCGATTCTGCCGTGGTTATTTCACTATCAGATGTTTCTGAGTACGGTTGTTTTATAATGTTTATCTCTAAAGAATGATTATCCTTCATACTCGGTTGTTTTACTGGAGGATTGGCTTCTTGTAATGTTTCAGAAGTATTCAGTTCTTCAGTCGGAATGCTTTTAATTTTAGGTGGTAATGGTCCGCCGAGTTCAATTGTAATTGTATCGTTATCTTTATTAATTTTGGCATGATATTCAGGAGCCTTTAGATTGCTCTCGGTAGCATAATTATTTTCAGATATTATTTTTTTGTTGGGTATTTCGTTTATATAAGATGCGTTATCTTCTTTAGTTACTGTTTTATTTTCAGTTAGACCTGCGTCTGCTAATTGTTCTGGAGCACTGTCAATCGAATTGTTAGTAATACTTTCCTGTTGATTGTTTTTGGTATAGCTCATTAAATTTGTTTCTTCAACGAATTCAATTTGTACAGTTTCTGTTGGGGCTAATTTTGGTAAAGTCGATTTACTATTAGATTGAGTATAATAGTAATAACCGCCGCCGATTAAAAATAACATAATTAAAAATAAAAAAACGAAACCAATGCCACTAGGTTCCTCTTGTTCAGAAATTTTCTGGTATCTATTTTTATTACTAGTAGTATTTTTTTTGGGAACTTGTTGCGTTTCACTATTGTTTTTATTTAAGTGAACTTTTTTGGTGTTTCCATGTGTAGTAGATTGAGTTGTTTTATCTTTTTTTATTTCGACCCTCGCCATGTCCACTTTATTTTTTGAATTTGTTTTAATAGTCGTTACTTTATTTATTTTGTGAGAGCCCACTTTATCTTTGGGCTTAATTTTCGTTGTCTTAGCTTCAGTGTAAGTTGAATGTAATGAATTTTGACTAAGGGTTTTATTTGTATTCTTAATACGATTAGTGGTTTTATCATTAGACAGGAATTTTGACTTAGATATTATTGGGTTTGATGCTGAGGTGTCGGTTGTTGTTTTATTCGATGCGACTGAGTTTGATGTTGAGGTGTCGGTTGTTGTTTTATTCGATGCGACTGGGTTTGATGTTGAGGTGTCGGTTGTTGTTTTATTCGATGCGACTGGGTTTGATGTTGAGGCGTCGGTTGTTGCTTTATTTGATGCGTCGGTTTTTGCTTTATTTGATGCGACTGGGTTTGATGCTGAGGTGTCGGTTGTTGTTTTATTTGATGCGACTGGGTTTGATGTTACGGAATCATTAGTTGTTTTGTGAGAAATATTTCCACTTGTCGATAATCTGGCTGAGTATTTATTTGTTGTCGATTCCAAAGATTTTTTATCTTCTTCTGCTTTTTCTAACTTCGCGATATATTCAGTAAGGTAGCCACTGTCTTGTAATATCGATAATTTATCAAATTCGGCATACAAATAAATATTGTCATTAAGAAAGAGCGTGCGACTAAAAACGCCACGCGGTAAGTGTGAAGGCAGTGGCCGCCAACCTGAATCTGGCATACTGATAACATCTTTTATTTCGTCAACAAAGTAACCACGTGTTAGATTGTTATGTTGAGCAATAATAACTTGCCCGGGTTGTTTCCAATGTTCTTGCTTTACACCGAAACGATAGCGAAGATCAGTCGCACTGACGATTAGCGAACCATGTTTAAAAATACCAGGTTCGGCAATACTGGTGCCAGGTGGGTGTGTTAGTGGTGGTGGTGGCGTAATCGTAACAATGGGTAACGTAGGGCCACAACAGTATACTGGCCCAACACGATAGGTAAGTAAGGCATCATTATCTTCTAGGCCGAGCATAGCTGAATTGGGTATAGACGTATTGGGCATTCGATGGTTATCAATCCGTTTTATATAATATATATAGGAGTAATATCGGACGAATAGCCTGAATATTTAAGTGAATAAGGATGAAAATGTGGGCTATCGAGCTTTATTTATAGGATTTCGACGGTAATCGCGTTACTCAGTGCGGCAAAGTCGAGCAAACTGAGTGTTTCAGGTCTTGCGGTAGGAGAGATTCCAAGAGACTTTATTTGATCTTCTTTTAAATAATTTTTAAGGATATTGCGTAATGTTTTGCGACGTTGTTGAAATGCTTTGTTTACCAGACGTGCAAACTGCTGCGAATCTTTTAATATGGCTAATGATTTTGTTTTAGGTATCAGCCGAACTAGGCTTGATGTTACTTTTGGTGGCGGGTTGAAAGCACCAGGTGGTATATCAAATAAATATTCCACGTCACAATACCACTGTAGCATGATGCTTAGGCGGCCATAGGTTTTGCTATTTGGTTCAGCTGCCATCCGTTCTACCACTTCTTTTTGTAACATGAAGTGCATATCGTGAATAGTATCGATAAATTCGAGCAGATGGAAAATTATCGGTGTTGAAATATTATAAGGAAGATTACCAACTAAACGTAATTTATTATCTTTATCTTTAGTATCTATGAGTTGAGAAAAGTTAAATTTTAAAGCGTCTCCCTCATGTATTGTTAGTTCACCATATTTTGTACTTTGTTGATTTAATATTTTAATGAGATCACGATCGATTTCAACGGCATTAAGATGACCTAAAGTTTGTAATAACGGGTAGGTTAATGCTCCTTGGCCTGGACCTATTTCAATAACATTTTGTGATGACTTTGGATTTACGGCACGAATTATTTTATCGATAATATTCTGATCATGTAAAAAGTTCTGTCCAAAGCGTTTTCTGGCTTTGTGATCTACAGCTTGCTCAATTGAATGGTTATTAGATGAAGACATCTTTAAGCCGTTACTAGTGGAGTTTGTGTTGTATTTGCTTGCTCACTCATAATATCGGCTAACGTAATGGCATTAAATAAACTTGCAGCTTTGGCTTTTCCTGTGCCAGCAAGTTCTAAAGCCGTACCATGGTCAACCGATGTTCGAATAAAAGGTAAGCCTAACGTTACATTAATGGCTTGTCCAAAGCCTAAATGTTTTAGTATAGGTAAGCCTTGGTCATGATACATAGCGACAACAGCATCGGCTTGTCGTAAATTATTCGGTATGAATAATGTGTCGGCAGGTAATGGGCCGATTAAGTTATAACCTTTATTACGTAATTTGTTTAAGCAAGGTTCAATGATATTTATTTCTTCATCACCTAGATGGCCATCTTCGCCAGCATGAGGGTTTAAGCCACAAACATAAATAGTTGGTGATTTTATTTTAAAATAGTGTTGTAAATCATTTTGTAAAATTGTTAGTGTGTTTTCTAATTCGTCTGAAGTGATGGCTTTACTGACTTTACTTAACGGTAAATGCGTTGTCACCAGTGCGACTCTAAGCTTAAATTCAGAGTTGTTTTCGCATAACATCATAACCACTTTTTTAATGTTACTTTTTTCAGCTAGGTATTCAGTGTGGCCAGAAAAGGCGATGCCGCTATCATTAATAATACCTTTGTGGACTGGACAGGTAACAAGTGCAGAAAATTCATTTTTTAAACAACCATCTATCGCACTATCTAAACATGCTAAAATATGGGCACTGTTATTTTTATTTAGCTTGCCAGGAATCGTTTTTGAATTTGTTTCAATATGTAAAATCTGTATAGCTTGTGTTGATGGTGATTTTTTATTGTAGGTTCCCCAATTTGATTTGATGCCCAGTTGCTCAGCACGATCGTTAAGTACATTTTTATCGCCAATGATAATAAATTGAAGGTGATTAAACTGTGACTGCTGGGCTAATTGTAAAACAAGGTCTGGCCCAATACCTGCTGGTTCTCCATAGGTAATAGCAATTTTTTTCATTGTGGTCGAAACCTTGGAGGACATTGTGGATCTCCCTAACTTAAACGTTAGTATAGGTTATTTATTTATTCGATACTCAACGTAGGCTTCGTTGCGTGAACGTCTTAACCAGTTACTTACGGCTTCTTCTGTTTTACGTTGGCCAATTTGTTTTCTAATTTTATCTCGAAGGTATGTCTTGGTATCATCGTGCTGTCGCCGTGCAATAACTTTAATAATATGCCAACCATATCTGCTGCGAAACGGTTGACTGACTTCGCCGGGGGAAAGCTTGGCCATTTCCTCTTGAAATTCAGGAACAGTTACGCCAGGATTTATCCAGCCGAGATCGCCACCTTTCGCTGCAGAGGCTTTATCTTCTGAGTTTGCTTTTGCTATAGGAGCAAAGTCTTCACCACTGATAATGCGTTCACGTAATCTCGATAATTTTTCTTTTACAACGGCACTATTATTAATTTGGTTTGGAATAATCAATATATGTTTTGCATGTGTTTGTTCGACAATACGACGTTTATCTTTACTTCGTCGCTCGACAACCTTCACAATATGAAAACCGCTTGGGCTACGAATTAAGCCGCTGATCTGATTGGCTTGTAGTTTAATAACTTGTTCTACAAAAACGGAAGGTAGTTGTGCGGCCTCTCTCCATCCAAGGTCGCCACCATTTAATGCATTTTGACCATTCGAATTAGCGGCAGCTGTTTCAGCAAAGTTTGCACCAATACTTAATTGCGCCAAGATTTGATTAGCTTTCACTTTTGCTTCCTGAATTTGAGTGGGACTGGCTGATTCAGGTGTGGCGATTAAGATATGGCTGAGCCTAAATTCTTCAGATAAAGCCTTATTGTTATTTTGGTTTCGTAATTCGATATCAACTTCTTGTTCAGTTACAACGATTTGATTAGAAATACGTCGTTTTTTTAATTGATTGATAGTCATTTCATTTTTTATGTTGTCACGGAATTCATCGTAACGTACACCATCACGTTGTAATATTTCTTTGAACTGAGAGAGCGTGAGTTTATTTTCTTTCGCGATTTTCTGTATGACTTTATTGACGGACTCATCACTAATAATAACACTGGCGCGTTTTGCCAATTGTAATTGAATTTTTTCCGTGATGAGTTGCTCAAGTATTTGACGGTATAGAATATTTTTAGGTGGTAGACGTTTTTTCTTGTCTTTCAACTGAGCTAAGATTTGCTTGATTCGTTTTTTTAATTCGGAAGAGGTGATGACATCGTCATTGACAACTGCAATAACAGAGTCGAGCTCTTTGACTTGTTGGTCTGCTGCTGAAGCTAATGGGCTAAGCAGAACTGTGATAAGCAAACTTGTAGCAATAAGGGTGGTGCGAACAACTGGAGACATAGGGAACTCGTGAAATATATCGTGTATTGTAAAATGCTTTACTTAACCTTAAATAAGGCGTTAATTTGAATAGCCTAGGATACCACGATTAAGCAATGAATCGATGTCCTTTTTCCGACCAAAACTGGACAATCCTCTAAGTTCAAATTCAATAAAGAATATTTTCTGGTAGGGGTCTGATGGGGTAGACTCAGAGTAATAACGGCGGTTTACGAAGCGTAGACTCCAACAGCAACTGTCATATTGAAAACCATAAACAGATTCAAGTTCTCTATCTAGACGTAAATCATTATGTTTTCGTGCGATGAACATCCATTGAGGCGTGATCCTCCAAATACCTGATAATTCTCTTGTTTTTGACGAGTCACGCTGAAAACGATAATCAACATTGAGAATTCGGTCTTTATCAAGTTTGTATTGTAAGCGAAGATCGCGTTTATCAATCTCTCTAGTTTGCTGATTTCGAGTCATGGTACCGTTAATTCTTAGCCCTTCAAGTGGCTCCATGCTTAGGTCAAATTGTAAGTCATTCCATGATTCTTTTCGCACCGGCTCTCCACTTAAGGTCACCCGACTATCAGCAAAGTGAAACGTTTGTCCAAGGCTAGCAGTGAGTACTTCTGCGCCAGAATCAAGGTTGATATAACGACTTGTCAGGCCGTAAGTTATTTGATTGGCATCATTAATGCGGTCGGCTCCCGAATAACGATTGTCACTGAAAAGTTGGCTAAAATCATTGCTAATGGAAGCTGAATCAAATATGGGTAAAGTACTTTGTTCGCGATAAGGAATATAAAGGTATTGCAAACGGGGTTCTAAAGTATGTAGATATTTTTTGCCTAAAAAGCCTGAGTCACGCTCAAGAAATAACCCGCTATCAATGCTAAAAATCGGTACGGTTCGAGTTGGTTTATCTTCTTGAGTTGAAGTCGTTCGATCAAGATCATATTGCGTGTAATGAAGTGAGGTTAAAAATGTTGCATAAGCAGCAGGGTGCGTCAGTGGAAGGCTGACACTGGGTTGTAGTACAAGACGATTTCCGATAGGTGCTTTTGTACTGTGGGCAAAGCGCGTAAGCTCGGATTGAAATGAGGTGTTGAATTCATTCGGCTTGATTAACTGGCGTGTATTGAGACTGAATTGAGGCAAACGTTTGGTTTGCTCATCGCCACTGAGTGTTTGGAAACTTTGCGCTCGACCTTTAAACAACCAATCCTTAGCGTCATATTGAATATCGATTCGACGTTCGAGATTTGTTTGTGTTGTGCTTTCTAAATTTCCGCCAAAATCATCAAGGTAAGTTTTATCACTGGCGTAACTTATGTCGACATTACTACTCCAACCGCCCGTTGGATTATGAGCATGTTGCCAATGCAGGAAATTACGATCGGTATCTGTTTTTGAGTCGTTAGGTAATGTGTCTATATCTAGTGTACCGAGCGTTTGAGCTGTTAAATAACGAAGTTCTGTTTTCAATTGTGTACCACGTTTTTCTATATAGTGCGGGATAATCGTGGCATCAACTTGCGGATGAATATTCCAATAGTATGGAGCGTATAATTCGAGACCATCTTTTTCTGAACTGGCGAAACCCGGAAACAAAAAACCCGATTGCCTTTCATTTCCGATAGGAAATTGTAGATAAGGTAAGTACAAGAAAGGAACACTTTTAAACTTGATAACCACATTGCTCGCACTACCTTGATGTGATTCATTATTTAATGTAATGGTGCTCGCACTGAGTTCCCAGTCTGGTGAATCGCCATCACAAGTTGTGTAGGTTGCATCGTGCATTTCCAGAATACTTTTGCTTTTAATTACAATGGTCTCGGCTGTGCCTTGGGCGCGAGTTCCGATATCATGGTAGGTTGCATTATTAACATCACCTAAATTTGTAGTTAAATTTAGATTCATTGAGTCACCCGTAAGCTCAAGTCCACCTCTCGATAAATTAACATTTCCTGTAGCGGTTACATCTTGTGTTGCTTTTTTATATTTTGCGACATCGGATGTAAGACGTTGAAAATCTTGCTCAATAACAACATCGCCTGTAAAAACGGTGGTATCTTCTTGCTGGATATTGACGGAGTCAGATTGCAAATGTATTTTGTTGTCAGTGGTGAGTGGTTGTTTGTTCTTTAAACTTTCAAGTTCCGGATTACAGAATTCTGATAGATAATAATCGTTTGCTATATTTGGTGACACCTCTTCATCCGCCTCAACCGAGGTGATAGTAAGTAACAATATTGGGAATATCGCCAACATATGTATTCGGTTGATGTTCAAAAAAGTATTATAGAAATAAAGCATGTAATCTAGGTGTACCAAGGATGAAAAGCTTAGTTTATCAAATTGTGTTGCTTAACATTAGCTTTATAATGAATAAAATTCCCAGAAATATGGGTTGGTGGATAAGATAAAGAATGAGGCTGTGACGACCCATGCAGCAAATAACTTTTTGGGCTCTAGAAGAGTGAAGTTGGGAGTTGACTTGGGCGTGGCTCTCTCCCCAATGAATAATCCAGGATGAAAGTGCGTTAATAGTACGATACTTAAATATTAATGCCCCGCTAAATAGACCAATTAGCACGATACCAAACCAAGGTAAAAAGGGGACATAATCTTCTGTTAATGGTTTTTGAGGCATTAAGCCAAGCCATTGTAATGCGCTGTGATTAAATAAAGGGTTAGAGTAATAATTACCTATAAATAATAAAACCAAACCTAATAATAAGTTTACATAGTATAGGCGAATAAACAGTAGCCCAATAAAACTGGCTACGAAGATAAAATGCAGAATGCCAAAGAAGATATAGCTATTTGGAAACGTAATATAACTCGATACGCTCACTAATATGGATGCGGCAAAAAGTAGCGATTGTCGTTTCGTAAAACGTTTTGTATTCACTCCATTTCGTGTGGCAAGCCATAGACTAACCCCCATAAGCCATAAAAACAGAGTCACGATGAGGGTGCGAAAATGTAACCACCATGGGTTATTTTGAAAGTCGATTTGTATAAATTGATAGTAATCCAAATCAAAATTAAAATGATAAATAAACATTAATAATAAAGCGATGCCTCGCAGATAATCAATAAATGCATAGTGGTGTAATTTTTTATCATTGGAACATGTTATATTAAACATGACTTTACCATAGCATTTTAGAAATAAGGACTACAAGGTTGAATGACGCAAAGAATCAACATCCCGTTCCCGTTGACTCTACTCAAGAGCAATATCGTGAGCAGCAAATAATTCGATGGATTGAGGATGATCTAGGGTATAAAAATTATTCTCTTAAGCCCGCTTCTGCTGATGCAAGTTTTAGACGCTATTTTCGATTAGAAGATAACGTTAACGGCGATACTAAAATTATTATGGATGCACCGCCAGAAAAAGAAGATAGCCGTCCTTTTATTCACCTCGCACAAGCTTTTAATGATATTGGATTAAACACGCCAAAAGTATATGCGCAAAATTTTGAAGCAGGTTTTTTTCTCCTTTCGGATTTGGGGAGCATTGATTACTTACGCGATATCAATAATCAAAATGTAAACCAACTTTATCAAGATGCTATGCATGCATTAATTATTTTGCAGCATAAAAATAAAGCGGTGTTACCCACTTACAATGCTGAATTGTTGCGTCAAGAAATGAATTTATTTATAGATTGGTTTTTAACTAAGCATAGGCAAGTGAATATATCGAAAGTGCAGCAACAAATATTTGACGATGTCTTTGCGTTGCTTATTGATTCTGCGCTGGCGCAACCCAATGTTTGCGTCCATCGTGATTATCATTCACGAAATTTAATGGTTACTGCTGATAATAATCCCGGCGTGCTAGATTTTCAGGATGCTGTTATGGGGCCAGTTACCTATGATTTGGTGTCGTTGTTACGAGACTGTTATGTTACTTGGCCTGACGATAAAGTCGCTTGTTGGACTGAGTACTATTTTAATCAGGCAAGCCAACAAGGGATTCTGAAAAATATTGATTACCCACAATTTGTTCGTTGGTTTGATTTAATGGGTTTACAGCGACATTTAAAAGCGATTGGTATTTTCTCCAGGCTGAATTATCGTGACGGAAAATCAGGTTATTTGAATGATATCCCGAGAACATTATCTTACGTCCTTATGGTGAGTAAAAAATACCCAGAATTAAACGCTTTTCATCAAGTTATCTGTGATACATGTGATTAGGGGGCTTTTTATATGAAAGCCATGATTCTGGCTGCTGGACGGGGTGAGCGTATGCGCCCACTAACGGATACGCAGCCGAAACCATTATTGAAGGTAGCCGGATGCTCACTTATTGAGCACCATATTAAAGGACTCTATCGAGCGGGTATTCGCGATATTGTGATTAATCATGCTTGGTTGGGTGAGCAAATCGAAGCCGAGTTGGGCGATGGTCGCCAATTTGGGGTGAATATTGAGTATTCTGCTGAGAAAGTGGCTTTGGAAACAGCCGGTGGTATTCGTCATGCACTGCCACTGCTTGGGAAAAATCCATTTTTGGTCGTCAATGGGGATATTTGGACAGATTTTCCTTTTCAGCAGCTAATTAATTCGGCGAAAAAGCAATTCCATCAGTCATTTTGGGCTCATTTACTGTTCGTTCCAAATCCACCTCATCATTTGGCCGGTGATTTCCAATTATTGAGTGATAATTCCTTGGTTTACGAGGTAGATATTTATCCGGATCTCCCCACTTATACTTTTAGTGGTATTGGCGTGTATCACCCGAAAATTTTTCACTTCCTTGATGAGGGAGAGCAAGCATTAGCACCAGTATTGAGAAGTTTAATTAGAGAACAACATGTAAGCGCTGAAATATACACCGGTGACTGGTTTGATATTGGTACCGTAGAGCGTTTAGGTGAGATAAATGCATATTTAAAGGAAATATAGCCTTACTTTGTTGCGACTGCTCGGTAAGTTGTTATAATTTATAACAAAATATGGTAATAACAGATTAAGGAGAAATATGCATGCGAGTGCAAACCTCGGTAGCGTTATTCACTCGAACGAATAACAGTGGCAAATTGCTATTTAGTTTTGTTCTATGTATCTACTTTTTTTCTCATAGTGTTTTTGCGATTGCTGTAACGCGTACCATCCCTCCTGAGCAATTGACTAAACTGAAAAATGCTCAACAAAATATTCTTAACAAAGAATACACACAGGCAATAGATTTAGTTGATAGTGTCTTGGTTGAATACCCAACGCTAGTCAGTGCACAAATTATTAGAGCTCAGGCGCTTGCGCAGAAGGGTAGTTTAGATGAGGCTATTAAAAGTTATCAGTCTCTGCTGAAGTCTGAGGTAAAGCCTGCCTTACACCGTCCGGAAATTTATAATAATTTGGCGACACTGTATGCTAAACAAGGGGAGTTGGAATTAGCGAGGCAAACTCTCGAGAATGGTATTGCTACCAACGAGCATTACAAAACCTTGTATGAGAATTTAAGCGCAATTTATGTTGAAATGGCACGAGGAGCTTATAGCAAGGCGTTGCAATTGGGCGTTCAAGCGAAAACAGTGCAACTTAAAACTTTACAGCCGAGCACGATGCAACTTGCTTCAATAGAACCGCCTCAACGTATCGTTAAAGTGAAGCAAGCTGCAGTAGCTAATAATATAAATGAAAAACAAAATTCGACGGACATTGCGCTATTAAATAAAATAGAAAAAGTTGCTAGCGTAAAAATGGAACAGACCAAAAAGCCTGACGTTGTTGTAGCACCTCCAGCCGTTAAAAAGACCATAATTAAAACCGCAGTAATTAAAACTGGTTTCGCGAAGAAACAGGTGCCGGAAATCAATAAAGATGAAGTTATTACTGCATTGCATGGTTGGGCGGCAGCATGGTCGGCTCAGGCTGTTGACTTATATTTATCTTTTTATGGTGAAGATTTTAAGCCGGTAAAATTATCAAAAAAAGTATGGGCCGTTCAGCGTCGAATACGATTGAGTAAACCACGTTGGGTCAATGTACGATTGAATGATTTTAACGTAAAAGTTGAATCTAGCTATAAAGATAAGGCGATAGTTCAAGTTGTTCAAGATTATCGTGCAGATAATTATCAAGATAAAACAAAAAAACAATTTGTAATGAAACGAACAATAGATGGTTGGCGTATTCTTTCTGAGAAAAGTTTGGCAGTTATACGATAGTGATAAATCATATAATACAGCGATCAACTTACTGGCTTGCAGGGCTGGGCATTATCTTTATTGTCTCTTTTGCCTTTGCCCAACGAGGTGAAGCCGACAACCCAATTGATAATAATGATGCTTTGAAGTCAACGTACTTAGCTAAGCTAAATACATCAAATCGTACTGCAGAATACTCATTAACTTCATTAAATAGTGATAGCCCTGCAAGCTTAATTAAAGAATTAGACCAACGCATTCATGCATATCCACAAGATTATGAAGCGAGCTTGTTAAAAGTTTTTGCTTATATTGAGGCGGCAAATTATTCAAAGGCAAATATTTTACTCGACGCTTTAATTCAACAAAAACCTGAGTTTAAAATCGCACATTTAGTCAAAGGTGATTTGATTGCCATGCAAGTCCGCCCTGTATTAGGTGTAGGCAATAATGAGATACTGAACACTTTACCTGAAGATGAATTACAGGCTGAACTAAAGAATTTACGTGACGAAGTAAGTATTAGACTTAAAAACTATCATGATAAATTTGTTCAGCAAAAAATACCGCGTGCACTTTTATTAATGTCTAAGTCAGTTGATACCGCGATTTTAATTGATAAATCTAAAAATCGTTTATATGTTTTTCAGCGAGAAAATGACTTATTACCTCCCAAGCTCGTTCAAGATTTTTATGTAAGTACGGGTAAGCTGCGAGGAAATAAATTTATTAAAGGTGATTTAAAAACACCCGAAGGTGTGTACTTTTTTACAAAATGGATTCCGGACTCAGGTTTACCTGATAAATATGGTATTGGAGCCTTTCCAGTGAACTACCCTAATGAGCTTGATAGTAAAATGGGTAAAACAGGCTATGGAATATGGTTGCATGGTACGACACGTGATTCTTACAGTCGTCCTCCACTAGACAGTGAAGGCTGCGTTGTTTTACCGAATATTGATTTAGAAGCCATCAAACATTTAATTACTCCAGGTAAAACGCCGATGATCATTGCTAAATCTATAGAGTGGATTGAGTATAATGATTGGAGTAATACACGGGAAAGTGTTTTATCGTCGATTGAAGCATGGCGAAGTGACTGGCAAAGTTTAGATGTTAATAAATATTTAGAACATTATGATGATGATTTTTGGAGTGGACGACATAATTTGCAATCTTGGCGTGCAAGAAAGAAACTATTATCACAATCTAAAAAGTATCAGAAGATAAAATTTGATGATATTTCTTTATTTTCTTATCCTGGTGGTGCAGCAAAAGATATTGTTGTTGCACGTTTTCATCAATCGTATAAATCAAATAATTATAATAGTGAGATGAATAAACGTGTTTATTTATCTAAAATTAAAGACAATACAAAAGAGTGGAAAATTCTTTTTGAAGGTAAATAATATAGATTTTTATTTACCAGAGTCCTTTATAACGTATTAGATACCAAATATAACCGATGAATTCATGAAGTGCAGCACTGCTCGAGCTCATCGCATGTGCTGAGGGTAAAAAATCTAATATCGTATAGCTATCTTCCTTTTTATTAGTTGCCCTAAACCCTAGTGGTGCCGCCGTTACTTTCAAGCCAAAATGTTCAAACGCCATTCTTGCGCGAGGTAAATGCACGGCATGAGTAACTAGAATAATGTTTTCGATTTTTAATGGTTTAAGTATTTCAGATGAATACTTGGCATTATTCCATGTATTTGAGCTATTTTTATCAAGCCATTTTGCTTTTAATTGAAACTTATTGTTAAGCGTAGTTTGCATAATAGACGCTTCAGATAACATTTCACCTCGTGGGCTGCCACCTGAAAGTAATAACGGTAGCTTTGTTTTTTTATGCAAGTATACGGCATAACTTAATCTTTCTAATGCGCTAGAGGAAATTGAATCCGTTTGCTCTTCATACTCAATGGCATTTTTATATCGGCCAGCGCCTAAAACAATAATCACTTTAGCTTTTGTATTTTTTAATTCATTGATCGTTAGAGCCTTATCTTGTTCTAGTAATTGGTTTAAGCCTTGAGCAGATATCGGCAAGCTCAGAATAATCAGTAGTGAGAAGCCTGCTATAAGTAAAACTTTTCCTGAGGTATAGAAACGCTTAATTATTAGTAAGCCAACAACAATCATGGCAATACTCAGGCCAGGAGGGAGTAATATCGTCTGTAGAATGTTATTGAGTAATATTTCGATATCCATAATGTTTTTGCCTTGTTAATTTATTACTTATTATGAAATGAGTTGATATTTTATAGTATGGTTATTTATGTCAGGAGTAATAGATTAACTTAAATATATAGATTTTTTTAGGATAGGCTTATATTTTTTAATAATACTCTCCATTTTGTCGGTTACATCGTAATCAGATAATTGAGATACTTCTAAATCTGGATAACCACATGGATTAATGTTTTTAAATGGACTTAAGTCCATATCGACATTAATAGACAAGCCATGATAAGTACAGTTTCTTTTTACCCGCAAACCAAGAGCGGCTATTTTTTTAGTGTTAGTATAAACGCCAGGTGCTTTATCAATTAAGTGATTTTCAATGTTGTATTCGTTAAGAAGCATTTGTATGCTTTTTTGTAATCGTTTTACAAATTCGCGAATGCCACAATTGAGTTTGTTCAGATCAACCAGGCAGTAAGCAACAAGTTGTCCGGGCCCATGAAAAGTAATTTGGCCACCTCGGTCAATATTTATAACCGGAATATGTGTTGCATTATGGATATGTGTTTTTTTACCGTTGAGCCCAAGAGTATATACAGCAGGATGTTCAACGAACCATATTTCATCCTTAGTATTGGCGTTTCGGTTACTAGTGAATTTTTTCATTTTCTCCCAAACGATGGTGTAATCTTGTAGACCTAAGTTTTTGAAAATTACTTGTTGCACAGGCATATTACAATGCCATAAGAACATGCCCGGTTGCATGAAGCTCTCGGTAAATGTTGTCGAGTTGTTCGCGACTTGAGACATAAACAGTTAAAGTAAGTGATGTATATTTGTTACTACTACTTTTTCGTTCATGAATATGTTCGTCTTTCAGTGCGGGAATATGGTTACGCACAATAGTAATCATGGTCTCCTTGAACGGGCTATCTGTTGCACCCATAACCTTTAAAGGAAAGTGACACGGGAATTCTAAAGGACTATCTTGGTTATTCTCGTTATTCATAATCTTAAACTAATTTCATAATTTGAGAGATGCTTTGTATTCTTGGAATAAATGATACATGTTACGCCAATGTTCGCCCGGCTTGCCGTCTGCAACCGGTTTTTCATTTATAAAGCAGACCGGGGATACTTCTTTTAATGAGCTACTTAACCATACTTCATCTGCATCAAAAAGTTCTTTTTCGGTTATGGTTGTTTCTTCGCATGCTATATTTTGTTTTTGTGTGATTTCTACAATTAAATCACGAGTGATACCAGGTAATAATTTATTATCTTTGAAAGGTGTTTTAATCACGCCATCTTTGACAATAAAGATATTACTTGAAGAGCCTTCAGTTACATTACCATCACGAATGAGGACGGTTTCATCGGCATTATTTTCTGCTGCTTCTTGCTTTAACATTATGTTGCCAAGCAAGGAGATGGATTTAATATTGCAGTACTGCCAACGTATGTCTTGTCGTGTGATTACAGTAAGACCTTTTTCTAATTTTTCAAGCGAAGCTTGAGGCATGGGATTTAGCATAACAAAAATTGTTGGGCTAGAATTTTCAGGAAAAACGTGATCACGTTTCGCTACACCACGGGTAACTTGTATATACAGAGAACAATCGGTATCGAGGTAATTGTTGTTAGATATAATATCACTGAATATTTTATGCCACTCAATCATTGTATAAGGATTGGTTATTTTTATTGACTGAAGATTTTTTTCTAAGCGCTTTAGATGGTGTTCTAGCCTAAAAGGAATACCTGAGAAGGCAGGGATGACTTCATAAATACCATCGGCAAAAATAAAACCTCGGTCAAGCACAGATACTTTAGCGTCTCGTAATGGTAAGTATTCACCATTTAAAAAACAGATGCTTGTATTTTGTTGTACTGCTTGTTCTGGAGTGAGTGTCATCTTTATTTAAACATTAAAATAATGTTATCGATTAATTTCCCAAAGAAGCCACCTTCTTTGATATTACTTAAAGCGACTAATGGTCTTGATGTGAGTACTTGATCATTAAGCAAAACATTAACTGTGCCAAACTTTTGTGTTTTTGAAACGGGTGCAGTAATCATTGAGTCAAGTTTCATGTTGGCTTTTATTTTTGATCGGCTACCTTTTGGTGCGGTAATGTATAAATCTTCCGTTAATCCTAATTCTAATTCTTCTTTTTCACCTTTCCATACCCGTTGGCTTGTTAGTGCAGTGTGGGCTTTGTTTAATAAATACGTTTCGTAAAAGCGGAAACCGTAACTCAGTAATTTACGTGTTGCTGTTTCGCGAGAAGATTCACTAGTTGTTCCCGTAACAACGGAGATAAGTCGCATATCTTTTTGTATAGCTGAAGAAATTAAGCAATAACCTGCCGATTCGGTATGACCAGTTTTAAGTCCGTCAACTCGTTCATCCGTCCAGAGTAAGCGATTTCGGTTTGGTTGTTTAATACCATTGTAAGTATAATGTTTAATTTTAAATAAAGGATAATGCTCTTTGAAATCAAAAATAAGCGCGCGGGATAAAAGAGCTAAATCTTTTGCTGATGTATAATGATTTTTATGTGGCCAACCAGTACTATTTACAAAGTTAGTATTTTGCATGCCGAGATTTTTAGCATGTTGGTTCATCAGATCAGCAAAAGCTGATTCACTACCGGCAATATGTTCTGCAAGTGCAATACTTGCATCATTACCCGATTGAATAATAACACCATTTAATAATTCTTTAACGCTAACCCAAGAGTTAACTTCAATAAACATACGCGAGCCTTTCATTCGCCATGCTTTTTCACTTATTTTCACTTGATCTTCAAGCTTGATATTATTTTTGCTTAGCTCATAAAGTGTGACATAAACGGTCATTAATTTCGTTAAGCTCGCAGGCTCAACACGTTTTTCTGCGTTTTGAGAAACAATGATATTTTGGCTATTAAAGTCCATTAATAGGTAGGAATGCGCTTTCACTTGTGGGGCGGCTGGTACGAGGCTAACGTCATTTGCTTGCACAGCGGATACCATAGCCACATGAAATAAGGTGACAAAGAACAAAATGAGTATTTTGACGTAGTGAGTAGCGAACATAGAATTTCCTAAATATTTATGAATACAAGGGGCTATTGTAACCATTCAGAACAATGAAACCTAGGGGTTTAGTGCGCGTTTTTTCGTACGCGCACTTATGCCTGAGTTTGCAAAGCAAACGCGGCGTCTACCGTTTGAGTATGAGTTAACTAAGTAGAAAATACATGATTTTACTCTTACGCGCACTTATGCCTGAGTTTGCAAAGCAAACGCGGCGTCTACCGTTTGAGTATGAGTTAACTAAGTAGAAAATACATGATTTTACTCTTACGCGCACTTATGCCTGAGCTTGCAAAGCAAGGAGCCTGCCCCACGAAGTGTTTTGGGTACGCGGCGTCTATGCTCTAGTTTGAGGTTACAAAAGTGTAGGCTTGTGAAGTTTGAGCGCTGCGCACTTAAGACTGCTAAGCCAGTTGAAATAAACAAGAATACTAGTCAACAACAATATAGCTATTATCTATTTGGTATTGGAGTAGTTTTTCACTTGCATTATCTGCTGTTTCTACGCTGTTGAATGGACCTAGCCGAACTTTAAATAAACGCTGATTTGGGTCAAATTTAATATTAGAGTCAACCGCAAGACTTAATCGTATAATTTTGTTGCGTAAGGCTTGTGCATTTTGCCGTTGACTAAAAGCACCCGCTTGTAAATAAATTTTAAAATCAGCTTTTTCAGTGGCGGGGTGGTTTTCGAATCGTCCAGCTTTTGATGTATTGCGATTGAATTGAGCTGTATGGGAGGTATATTTTTTAGCTCGATAGCTTTTAATGTCGATAGCCTCAATTTCAACAACACCGGTTCCTGTTGCCGTGATGCCGAGTTTTTTGGCGGCGACATAAGATAAATCAATTAATCGGTTACGGTGAAAGGGACCACGATCATTAACTCGTAATATGACACTTCTGCCATTTTTTAAATGTGTTACGCGAACAAAGGTAGGTAAAGGTAGTGTTTTATGTGCAGCGGACATTTTATACATGTCATAGACTTCACCATTCGATGTACGATGGCCATGAAATTTTTTTCCATACCAAGAAGCAATACCGCGCTTTTTGTAGCCTTTGCTTGAATTGAGTACACGGTATTTTTTCCCTCGTACACGATAATTTTTATTGCCGCCTCGGCTTTTAGGTTCAGCCTGTGGAACAGCATTTTTTACATTATGATGGTTAATATCTTGGTCGGGACCTGTATCATTTTTTAAAGTGTAACGTGAGGGCTTACTACAGGCGGTAAATGAAAAACATAATAATAAAATGCATAAAGATTTACATAAGTGCGTAAATGAATGCTTTGATAGTTTGACTGAATGCATTTTTACAATAATATTTATTTATCGTTATGCTTATATTGAGAATAGATTTGTTCACTCAGTTGAAAAACGGCCATTGAGTATAGTGCGCTATGGTTATAACGAGAAATCACATAAAAATTATGCCATACCACCCAATACTCATTGCCCGTTTTGGTTTCAAAAGCAATTAAGCGGCCTTTTAAGTTTGGTTGTAATCCATTGGGTAAAACTACACCATTATCCAATAATTCTTGTTGAGTTTTATTGGGCTTAATGCCTTTAGAAAGCAATAATCGAAAACGTTCACCGTGTACTTTTACTTTTGTGGCGACGGGTTCACCTGTTCGCCAGTGGTGTTTTTTGAAATAATTGGCAACACTACCGATGGCATCGGTTGGGCTTTCCCATAAGTTGCGTTGGCCTGATTTATCGAAATCGACTGCGTAATGTCTAAAACTGCTGGAGATAAACTGTGGTAATCCCATCGCTCCAGCATAAGAACCTTTTAGGGAAAGTGGATCGAGACGCTCTTCTCTTGTCATTAATAAGTATTGCTCTAATTCACTTCTAAAAAACTTACTTCTTGGCGGATAAGCGAAAGCCAATGTCGAAAGTGAATCTATAATTGGGTAACGACCTGTATGACGACCATAACGTGTTTCGACACCAATAATACTGGTGATGATTTCAGATGGTACACCATATACATTGTTAGCTTGTTCTAATACGGCGTTATGTTCTTTCCAAAATTCCAATCCGCCTTTAATCCGTGAGGCAGTCACAAATATTGGCCGATAATCAAACCATGCTTTACCTTCAGCTGGTCGTGAAATAGCTTCAATAATACTTGGATGTAATTTTACTTGTTGAAAAATTTCCTCAAGCTCGGTCTGTTTAAACTTATGCTTTTGAACCATTTCGCGTATAAATTGATTTATAGGTTTTATATTTTCAAAACTACGAGGACTAAGGTCTTTTGCATAACTTGAAGACTGCGCTATTAAGCCTGTAGCTATAACAAGAATATAAGTAATTTGAGTAAAGTTTTTTAAGTTAAAATAATTAAACAACGTAGTAATCCTTCAAGTGAAACTAGTTTCCAATAAGTCGACGGTGAGTTTGTATCGACATTAAAATTCCAAAGGCCATCATCAATGTAACAATGGATGTGCCACCATAACTAATCAAGGGTAACGGTACCCCGACAACAGGAAGAATACCAGAGACCATTCCAATATTCACAAAAATATAAACAAAAAAGGTTAAGCTAAGACTCCCTGCTAATAATCGGCTAAAGGTATCTTGCGCTTGATTGGCAATAACCAAGCCGCGAATAATTATATATAGGTATAAAATGAGTAGCAGCAGGCAACCTAGAAAACCAAATTCTTCACTAAAAACGGCGAAAATAAAATCGGTTGAACGTTCAGGTAAGAAGTCTAAGTGGGATTGTGTTCCATTTAACCAGCCTTTGCCGTAAAGGCTACCTGAGCCAATAGCAATGGTTGATTGAATAATATGATAGCCCGAGCCAAGAGGATCAGTATCTGGATCAAGTAACGTTAAAATACGACCGCGTTGATAGTCGTGTAATACATAACTCCATATGAATGGCGCGCTGGCAATAATCAACGTAACAACGCTAATTATTATTTTCCAACTTAATCCGGCAAGTAATAATACAAAAAATCCTGCGCTTGCAATTAATATTGCTGTTCCTAAATCAGGTTGCTTGGCAACGAGTAGAGTGGGGACTACGAGCATAAATACGGCTATTAATATACGTTTTCCTGTGGGCGGGAGACTGTACTCTGAAATATACCATGCGAGCATCATCGGCAAGGCCAGCTTGAGTATTTCTGAAGGTTGAAATCGAAAGAAACCCAAATCAAGCCAACGTTGTGCACCTTTACCTATGTCTCCTGCAAACAGAACTATAACGAGAAGAATTACACCCACCATAAAAAGCCATGGCGCCCAAAATTGAATTGTTTGAGGGCGAATTTGAGCAATGGCAAGCATTGTAATAAGGCCGATAAATATATGAACTAATTGGCGGTTAATCATCGTCATGTCTTGACCAGAGGCGCTGTATAAAACAAAAGTTCCTAGAGTCAATAAGGTTATTAATGCAATAAAGAGCGGGATATCGATATGTAGTCGATATGACCATTTTTTACGAATTAACGCATTACTGGTTGAAAGACTTTGTTCTTGATCAAGAATCATTGCTTAGAGTCCGTGTTTTGAGTGCGGGATAAATAATCATCAATGACTTTGCGTGCAATGGGTGCCGCAACTGATCCACCATGGCCACCATTTTCAACTACTATAGCCACGGCAATTTTAGGTTTATCAAAGGGTGCATAGGCAATAAATAGAGCATGGTCACGTAATTTCTTTTTCACCTTTGTTTCATCGTATTCTTCATCTTGTTTTATACCGAACACTTGTGCTGTGCCTGTTTTACCGGCCATTTTATATTTTAGGTCGCGATTTATACTTCTGGCGGTACCATGCAAGCTATGAATAACACCTTTCATCGCTTGTTGGACGATATCCCAGTTGTCAGGTTGGATAATTTCTATGTTATTTAATGCTTTAGGTGGTCGTAAATTAAGTATTTCAATTTTAGGATCTTGCATGGCGTAAATCATTTGTGGACGTTGTTGCTTGCCATTAAGTGAAAGTGCTGCCGTTGCTGTTGCAAGTTGTAATGGTGTCACCAGCATAAAGCCTTGGCCGATACCGGTAATAAGCGTTTCGCCAGGGAACCAAGGTAAACGCCGAGTTTTTCTTTTCCATTCCCTAGTTGGCAATAAAGCAGATGATTCACCGTGTAGATCTAAGCCTGTTTTTGCGCCAAAACCAAATTTCGCAAGATAGGATGATATATTATCAATACCTAAATTTAGCGCAAGGTCATAAAAATACACGTCACAGGATTCAATAATTGCTTTTCTTAAGTCTGTTTCTTTATGACCTTCCTTTTTCCAATCTCGATAACGTCGCTCATCATTTTTTAACATGTAGTAACCTGAGCATTTTAGATTATCGCTACCTTTAATAATATTCTGCTCAAGCCCGGCTAAACCAACAAAAGGTTTTATTGTTGAGCCTGGTGGATAGCGACCTTGTATTGCACGATTGAATAAGGGTTGATCAGGTGAGGTACGTAATCGTGTATAGTTTTCTGTATCGATCCCATTAACGAATAAATTGGGGTCAAAGCTAGGAAAACTTGAGAGCGCTAAAACACTACCGTTATTGGGATCAATGGCAACGAGCACACCATTGTGTTCTCCAAAGGCTTGTTCAGCAATTGAATGTAGACGTATATCGATATTTAAATAGAGGTTGTTTCCAGGAATAGGTAGCTCTCGATCCAGTACACGTAAGATTCTACCGCTTGCATTCGTTTCTACTTTTTGTAAACCTATTTTCCCATGCAATATTTTTTCATATTTTTTTTCAATACCACTCTTGCCAATTCGACTGGTTCCACTGTAATTAGATGCATCGACTTTACGTAGTTCTCTCTCACTGATACTGCTGACATAACCCAATGTATGTGCGGTGAGCTTTCCTAAAGGGTAATGGCGAGAAAGCTCGGCACGAATTTCAACACCAGGCAACGTGTATTGTTTAACTGAAAGACGTGCTACTTCATCTTCATTTAATCGATAACGTAATGTGATGCCTTCGAAGCGACGTTTTCGTTTACGTTTTTTATTGAAGCGTTCTATATCTAAATCAGTGATGGTTATAATATTTTGTAATTTTTTAATAAGCTCAGGAATATCTTTTATGTGTTCGGGTATTAACTCAAGCGTGAAGCTTGGAATATTTTCTGCAAGTAATACCCCATTACGGTCATAAATTAAGCCACGAATGGGTTGTATGGGTTTAATGCTGACACGATTATTTTCTGACAACGTTGCGTAATGTTCTTGATGTAATATTTGTAAATAGAATAATCGGGCGATAAGTATCGAAAAAAGTAAGACAGAAAAAACCGTCGTAATAATTAGACGTCGACCAAAAACTTGTTCATCTCGTAGGTGATCTTTAATTGCAAGAGAATCAAATTGAGCCATAGTTTTAGGTTAGGTGATATGTCCGTCGTACACTACGTAAGATAATGTAAACCACAGGCCAAAAAAGAGCGGATATAAATGAAGGAATTAATGCCATTGAGAAATTAACATTTATTCCTGAGAGCGCTTTTATCCAAATAATTAAGGATATATGGATAAGCATGAGTATAAAGATAGTAATGACTTGTTGTTGAAGTGGAAAATTTCGTATGCGTTGATAAAGTTTTGAGGTAATAAAAACGGTTAAGGCAAAAGCAAGTGCATATTGACCGAGCAAGGTATCGCGTAATACATCGAGCAATAAACCGGTAAACCAGGCCGAACCAACGCCAATACGCTCAGGTAAAGCCATTGACCAATAAATTAAAACTAAAATAACCCATTCAGGTTGGTATGGCGCTATAACTGCAGGCAAGGGTAATTCAGACAGTAATAGGGCAATAATAATAGTTAAAATAATAATATAACTATCGTGTTTTTTTATAAGCTTCATTGGATTGAATCTTTATTTTTTTTATTGTTATCTACGCAAGCAATACTAATTTTTCTGCGAGATTCATCTGATATCCAAACAAGTAATACCTCGCTACTGCGATCGAGCTTTGCTGTTGGTTGTGCAATAACTTGCGCGAAAGGTAAACTAGGATTTATATTGACTTTGATTACTTCGGCCGCAGGGTAACCTGCGGGAAAGATACAGCCCATACCCGATGTCACTAATTTGTCCCCGACTTTAATATCGGTATTATTCGGTAGATTAATAAGCTCAAGTAAACCGTTAGCACCTTGACCAACAGCAATGGCTCGAATACCGTTTCTTAACGATTGCACAGGCAATGCGTGACTTGGGTCAGTGATTAGCATGGCAGTGCTGGTTACGGGATTAACATGAACAACTTGCCCCATAATCCCATCGGCATCTAAGATGGGTTGTCCCGAAAAAATATCACGTTCGGTTAATCCTTTATTGATAACGACTTGTTGACGATAAGGGTCGAGGTTAACCGATAGCAATTCCGCAATGAGAATGCGCTCGCCAACACGTTTTGATGATTTTAATAAATTACGTAAACGTATGTTTTCGGCTTCAGTGAAGATGGATTTTTGTAGCTGCGCCTTAAGAATTTTATTTTGAGTACGCAATGTTGCATTTTGTTCTTGTAAACTGTCTCGGCTAATAAAGGTATTTTGTCCCCATCCAAATAGGTCTGATGGAACATTCATAGCATAGCGAAGAGGGTAAACAATCAATGACAAGCCTGAGCGCATCGTGTTGATATAAGTCGTATTATGATCGAGAGACATTAGTACCACTGAAACGATTGTTATTATAAACATTCGCGTTGATATGGAGGTACCTTGGCCAAACAGCAATTTAACGGGGGATTCTCCCTAATATGGTTAATGTATTTTTGTGCTTGTAATTGTAACAGGCAAATATCGTAGTATCTAATTTAGATGTTTCTAAAATAAAAAAGACCTAAAGCATTTCTGGTTTAGGTCTTTAGTTGCTTG
>Ga0316205_10001300_pt1 | contig 33183 bp, 36 predicted proteins | sample 3monthpyrite_MG_FD_204941 | JGI IMG/M metagenome (GOLD analysis project Ga0316205, IMG submission 204941) | Microbial mat bacterial communities from mineral coupon in-situ incubated in ocean water Damariscotta River, Maine, United States -... | ecosystem: Environmental > Aquatic > Marine >...
TTCAATCGCATCCATTGCTAAACAAATGGATATGATTGATTAGAAAACCCTCGCGTCTCGTATTAAAACGCCCAATCAACTCGAAATATTAAAGTGTTTTTCAACAGAATCCAGCGGAAGCTGTCGTTCGGACATTTATTTTAGGCAAAAGAAATCCTACTGTAGTAGGATTCCAATAAGTTAAACTTTCCGTCTTGCTGCTCCGAATAAACCTAACAGGCTAATAGTAAATAGATAGAATGATGAAGTTTCAGGAACAGATTCTCGTATTAGAAAAGATCCCATGTTACTGCTCATCTCATCCCTAAAATTTATACCAGTGCCACTACTAGTATAATCATTTCTAAGTAGATCAACATAATCTATTAATACAGCAAATACCTGTCTTGTTTCACTACCAGAATTATAAGTATCAGCTGTCATTCCTCTTGAATAAAACCAGCCACCACCACCCGTAGTAGTACTATTATCACCCAATAGATTTACAAGTCCGCCAATATTCGCATCATTAGACCAACTAGTAGCTATGATTCCAGTGAGGTCTATTCCTGTATAATTTTCTATCATGCCATTGAGCTCAAGGCCAGTAGCATAGCGATACCCTTCAAATTCACCAGCAATACCAAATTGGGTTGACACATAGTTATATGATTTGTTTGTCGTTTCTGTTAAATCTAGCCAATCAAGTCCCGAAGTAGAATCAGTAGTATATATACCATTGTCAATAATTGCTGCGTTCGCACTTGAAACAAACACCAATAATAAAAGCCCTGCTAATAAATTTTTCATTATTTATAACTCCTTTGAATTTATACTTTACGTCTTGACGCTCCGAATAAGCTTAAAAGACCAAATGCGAGAGGGTAAATGGAAGATGAGTCTGGTACTGATCGTACAATATACGTGGAATAACCATTTAAAGAGGTGGCGATGTAAGCATTAAGATTTTCGTTAGCCTCGTCGCCTATCACGTTCGTAGTCCCGGAGTCTTGCGCATTCGTTCCCCAGTATGCACCCATTACACGGAGAATATTATCTTCATCTTTATACAGGCCGAATGTCTGGCCATCTGGTGTTGCCCCAAAATACGATTGGAATAGTGCAATATCAGCCTCTTGAGCAGCGTATGTGCTAATAGGATAGTCGGTAGTACCTGAAAATGAAGTACCGCTTGAATTGTTACTTACAAAGGTACTAAAAAAAAAGTTAAATAAATTAACGACTTCATCGTTTGTTGCATAGCGCCAACCAGTATTTAAAGTTTCGGCTTCACTATAAGCTTGGTTTACAGTCACGCTTAATGATAACCAGTCGAGACCACTAACATCATCGCTTATCGTATTGTCCCCATTGTTAATAAATGCTGCATTTGTACTTGAAATGAAACCAAATAATAAAAGACTTACTAGTAAATTTTTCATTACTCACCTTCCATATGATTACAATATAAAAATATACTATGCCCTGTAAGCTATACGACCACTATCACCCAAACGAATTAAGTAGTATTACCTATATGAGAGTGGGTTTACCCATTAACCGCAATGGTGGATGAAAGTTATAGCTTGATTAAAGCACTTGTGACCGCTTTCAGTATTTATGAGCCAGATAGGCTAATTGCATGAAATGAAAATTTAAGAACAATTAAAGCACGATATTAGATTTTGTTTATCGTCCGCTTATGTTTAGTCTCTGCCCAAAAATTTAAATTATATACCTGGTGGGTATTCAGAAAATGTTTCTATTTTCGAATTATTACAAGACCATTCCACACGCGAATCCCAAAAGATTCGGCCTTGTGGTTTCATTTCAGGAATCATGTCTAATGAACCTGCGGCAATCAGAACAGAACCTAACTCAGGCACAACACGCGGCATAGGGCTACCACATTCTTTGCAAAAACAATTATAGAAACGTTCAGCTTCGGGGACTTTATAACGACCTAACAAATCTTCGCCTGTTAACCATTCAATGTCTGCATCAGGTTTAACCATTATATTACTTGCATGCCCTGTACCAGTCATTTTCCGACAACGTTCACAATGACAATGATAAAAACGCATTGCATCGCCAACCAGTTTATAGGTTACTTTTTTACATAAACAACTGCCTTCGAATGTTTCTGACATGAGGTTCTCCTTAGTAATAGGTCAGGTCATTGCGAGTGACAGCGAAGCAATCTATTTTACGCGAGGGATAGTGAATAAGATTGCTTCGCTGTCGCTCGCAATGACAAAATTATGTTTTAATTTAATAATAGTTCTATGTAAAGCTACAACAACTCTCGTACAAAAGGCACGGTTAATTTACGTTTTGCGACTAATGATGCTTTATCTAACTTATCTAATAAATTAAACAAGCTTTGCATATCTCGTGAACTACGCTTAATTAAATAATCAACAACATTATCATCCAAATCTAAACCTCGATTTTTTGCACGCAGTTGTAATGCTATTTTCTTTTCTTCATCGTCAAGCATTCTTAACTGATACACCGGCCCCCAACACATTCTTGAAGCTAAGTCGGCTAGTTTAAAATCTGAACCCGTGGGTGATTTTTCAGCGGCGACAACTAAGCGAGTATCAGCATCACGTAATCGATTATATAAGTTAAATAAAGCCTCTTCCCACATTGGGTTACCCGCAGAAAATTCAGCATTATCTAAACACACTAAATCCATTGTTTCTAAATTTTCAAATGCACTTGGGGTCAACATCATATTATCTAACGGTAGATAACTTATTTTTAAATTCATTTTAGAATAAGAGTGGCATAACGCTTGTAGTAAATGTGTTTTACCACTACCGGGTATCCCCCATAAATACACATATTGTTCCGTTGTGTTTTTAATTGAATAAACGGCTGTTTCATTTTGCCCAATAATAAAATTATCGAATCGCGCGTTATCCATTAATTGTATACCTAATGGTATTTGTTCTGGGATATTCATATCATTAGCTATCATACGGCTTGGTTGGCTCTTAAAAAATCAGACATTATTATACAACGAACACTTTTTATATTCTTGATGCATATGCCGAATAATAACAGCAAGTACTGCGGCCACAGGAAGCGCGCATAAGATTCCAAAAAATCCAAAAAGCTGTCCACCCGCTAAAACGGCGAAGATTACCGCCACAGGATGCAAGCCAATCTTGTCACCCACCAACAATGGCGTTAGCACCATGCCTTCTAATGCTTGGCCAAAACCGAAAACAATAAAGACGTATAGTAAGTAACTGGCATCCTGGAACTGCATAAGCGCGGCAATGCCGGCTACAACAATACCAAGGATGAAACCCAGATAAGGAACAAAACTCACCATGCCGGCTAATAAGCCAATCAGTATCGCTAACTCTAATCCGACGATGCTCAAACCAATGGAGTACACCAGTGTTAAAGCTAATACGACTAACAATTGCCCTCTAAAAAAGGCACCTAAAACTTGGTCTGACTGTTTAGCTAAAGATGAAACGAGTTTTTCTTTGTTCAATGGTAATAATTGACGGATACCTTCAATTAAATTATCCCAGTCTCTTAGTAAATAAAATGTAACGATAAAAACTAAGGCTAAATTTGCAATACCCGTAAATAAGGCTAAACCTGATCGCGTAATAGAGCCAACAACTTGAGCAACAATACCCCCTGCTGATTGCCAGTTAGCTTTCAGGGATTCTTGCAAGGTGTTTAAATCTAGATTGATTTTTGCCTCACCGAGTTTTTCATTTATTATTGGCAGTATTGTTTTTTGTATCCATTCTGCATACACCGGCACTTTGTTTATCAATATAATAATTTGATTTTCAATTAGCGGAATAAGAATAAGTAATGAAATTATCGCTAACAACGTTAATGCGAAAAATACAATTGAAACCGCAGCGATTCTTGGCAGTTTTTTTAACTCTAACCAATCAACAAGTGGATCTCCAATATATGCAAGTACTGCGGCAATAACAAAAGGCGTTAAAATAGGTGTTAACAAATAAATCAGGCCAAATAAAACGGCGGCACCAATAAAAACAAACCATTTAGTACTTTCAGCCATTTTAATATCCTTACCTATTATTATTTTTTAAATGCTGTATCGCGCGACGACCCCAAGAAAGCACATACACGAAGCCACTTGTAATAGTTGTAAAAAGCACTATCCATATTAAAATATTAATGTAAATTTCATCTATAGATAACCATGCCAATGAAAGTAACATAACGGCGATTAAGACAATCTGCATTAACGTATTAAGCTTACTAATATACGTGGGATTTATATCGACCTTGCCAAAATAAATTCTGTATAAAACACCACCCACAACAATAACCACATCACGTAACATGACACTGACTACTAACCATACGGGTAGTAGCTCTAGCCAAGCAAAAACAATATAACTTGAAACTAATAATAATTTATCGGCAAGTGGATCGAGTATTTCACCTAAAGCGGATTGCCAGTTAAAACGTTTAGCCAACCAGCCATCCAAGCTGTCGGTAATGCCTGCAATAACAAAGAGTATTAAAGCTGGCAAATAATTTTCCTGCAACATGTAAAACACGACAGGCGGAACCAATAAAATCCGTAAGATACTTAATAAATTAGGTATGTTACGCAACTCAAACATTATTTTATTTTAACAACCGATAGATTAGATCGGGAACAAGTATTTCAACTTGTTTATGTGCAATATTTAAAACCGAATTATTTTTATCTAAAACAGATACTGACGAATCTGAATGTTGAATGTCATTCGCTTTTGGAATAACATTTGTTTTCGGAATAACATTTGGCTCAGCCGCTAATTGACTACCCAATGAAATTGCCTGCATCACACCTATGCGACTACCTTGTGTTGTTAATCTAAAAAGAACGCTGTCTTTTTCTAATTTTATGGTATCGATTTTTTTTACAGCACTGATAGATGATAAGTATTTTGCTGTTTGAGAATAATCAGCTAAACCTTTTAATTCTTTTACTTCAACAAGAATATGTTGAATACCTTGATCGGTTTTTACATCCGCAAAGGCTTGAGAAAGATTTTGTGCTGTATGACTTAAACCTTTTTTTACCACTTTATCCAAACGAGGAGCCTTTTCATTCCAATCAACACGCCGGCCGTCAACATAAAGACTCCACTGTGTGTTCCAAGTCCGATTTGCGATATAGACTTTACCCACAAGTATTGATTCAGATTGATAACGCTTAGATGCTTGCATAATCCGGTCTTCAAAATTACCCCAAACATCACTAATGGATATATTTGACCTATCCGCTAAATCCATTAATGGAAAACGTATCGGTAAACCATAAAGTTTTGCATGCTTCTCTATCGATTCTCTCGTGGTACTTTTAATGCTGTTAGATAACAAGTAGCGTTTATTACGACTTTCTACAACCATCCAAACAAGTATAGAAGGACGATTCTTACCCCACACAGGTAAACCGGTTTCGTGTAAAAGCTTATTAATTTTCTTTTTATTAAAACGTATCCACAAAACTTGCTGAACAGCTTTTTTTCCCTTTGCTTGTTTATCTTCTGCCTTTAAGCCCCAATCAATATGAGGCCTACCTGTTGGTTGCTGGTAACGAAATTGCTTAACATAGTGGGTGGCTTTATTTAGTGCGCTAACTATCTCGGTTGTTTTACCCACTAAAACCAATTTTGGCTGCTTTTGATTGGGTGTTTTAGCCAAGGGGATGGCATCGGTTTCAATAAGTGGCGGCAAGGCTAAAACCACATCTTGCTGCCCAGAAACTCTAACCAGAACTTCGGCAAAAGCCTGCTGTATAGCAATACGGCGATCAGGCCGACTTTGACTGGAAACCGGTATTTCAGCCTCGTATAAATCCGTGATTTTAGCCGCAAAAGATTGCTGACTAGCAGCAATACAAGCAAAACTCAGTAATCCGATAAAACCTCGAGAAAAAACATTCATTCCTTGCAACATCGACCCCTATAATTATTTTCGTTTTAGCCATCCAACAATGGAGCCAAAACCGTTCTAAATAGTGTATCCAGTCTAAGCCTGAATTTGGTACAATTGCACATTATGCACTGAATTCGCCAAAAATAAATGGTCTTTCATCGCAACTTGTAATCGTAAATAACGACTTAGTTAAATACTAGGGTCTGTTGACCTTTCAGATGTTAGACTGATTTTGAGATAATTTTAGTTCTGACAAGGCATTTTTTACGTATCAATGCACTCCATTGATAGTAAAAAATAACGCCGGCAGGGCTAAAATTAGCCAAAATCAGGCAATAGATGAAAGATCAACAGACCCTAGCAAAATCATTTAATACTGGAGCTCTACATTGTCTCACGATGCCTCAAATACTGACACAAAAACGACAAAACCACTAAGCTATAAAGACGCTGGCGTTGATATTGATGCAGGAGCTGAATTGATAGATCGCATCAAACCCCATGCGGCAAGAACTAAACGCAATGGCGTTGTTGATGGTTTAGGCGGCTTTGGTGCTTTATTTGAAATCCCAGAAAGCTACCAATCTCCAATGCTTGTGTCCGGCACGGATGGGGTTGGAACGAAGCTTAAACTTGCTCTGGAAATGAACAAACACGATACTATCGGTATTGATTTGGTGGCAATGTGCGTCAATGACCTTATCGTTCAAGGTGCTGAACCCTTATTCTTTCTTGATTATTACGCGACAGGCAAGCTTGACATCGAAACAGCAGAAAGTGTAATCAAAGGCATAGCCGATGGTTGCCTACAATCTGGTGCAGCTCTCATTGGTGGTGAAACCGCTGAAATGCCTGGCATGTACAATGCTGATGATTATGATCTCGCTGGCTTCTGTGTTGGCGTTGTTGAAAAAGCCAAATTAATCACTGGCCAAAAAGTAAAAGCTGGCGATACTCTAATCGGCCTAGCCTCAAGCGGTCCTCACTCAAACGGCTATTCATTAGTACGCAAAGTTATTGAAGTTAGTGGCGCAGATTTAACTGAAGCATTTGATGGTGCCACCCTTGGCGACAAATTATTAGCGCCTACTCAAATCTACGTAAAACCCTTGCTTGCCCTACATGAAAAAATAAACATGCATGCCCTCGCCCATATTACAGGCGGTGGATTACTTGAAAATATTCCCCGCGTTATGCCTGATAATACCCAAGCCAAAATTGACGCGGCTAGCTGGACTACACCTGCTATTTTCGATTGGTTACAAACCAATGGTAATATTACAGACGAAGAAATGTATCGCACCTTTAACTGTGGCATTGGTATGGTTGTTGTTGTTGACAGTGCTGATGTAGAAACGAGCATTAAACTTTTTAACGCTGAAGGGATAGAAACCAATATTATTGGTAGCATTGAAGCCAGTGACCAGCAAACACCCCACGTTATTATTTAATCCAACATAAATTAAAGAATCGTATGTTACGTATCGTTGTTCTCATCTCAGGTAATGGTAGTAATTTACAAGCCATTATTGATGATATACACGATGATGAAATCGATGCAGAAGTTGTTGCTGTATTTAGCAACAAAGCAGATGCCTATGGATTACAACGAGCCGATATTGCTGGAATTGACTCAGTAATCATTGATAGCAATGATTATAAAACACGAGAAGAGTACGATGCACAGCTTCAACAAAGCATTGATCAATACCGACCCGACTTAATCGTCCTTGCTGGCTTTATGCGTATTTTAAGTGATGAATTTGTTAACCATTACCTTGGTCGTCTAATTAATATTCACCCATCACTACTCCCAAAATACCAAGGCTTAAATACTCACCAAAGAGTACTCGATGCAGGCGATACTCACCATGGTGCTAGCGTACATTTTGTTATTCCAGAACTCGATGCAGGTCCACTCATTCTTCAAGCTGAAGTGCCCATCCATGAAAATGATACCGTAACCGAACTTGCTCAGCGCGTACATAAGCAAGAACACATCATTTATCCCTTGGTTGTTAAATGGTTCGCTGAAGGTAGAATTAAAATGATTGATAATACGACGATCAAAGATGGCAAGGAATTAACCACTGAAATGGCAATGCTACATTTGATTTAGTTGAACATATGATAAGTCGCATTGTCATAACATTACATCCCATTAGAAGATGAAATCATGCTAAGAATACTATCATTATTATTTTTGTTAATCAGTATAACAAGTACAAGCTACGCCAACCTGTTGCAATCTGGTTTCACGGTTGAGTATGACGTAAATTACAATGGAATGGAGCTAGGTGTCAGTAAACGTAGTTTATTATTCCTAAGCGATCAAAAAGCTATTTATAAAGCAGAAACCGTTCCCGAAGGCTTTGCTTCACTAATCATACAAGAAACAATTAAAGAAATAAGTAATATAAAAATTACCCGAGACAGCATTACCCCCAGTCAATATGTTATTACTAAAAATAAACGTGGAAAAGTAGAAGAAGTGACTATTGACTTCGATTGGAAAGAGAAAACAGTAACCAATAGCTATTTAAAAAAAACTGAGCCTCTAAAAGAAAATACTCATGACTTATTAAGCTTACAACTGAATATTATGCAAGACTTGCAACGCAATAAAAAAAGCATGCTATATCAAGTTGCAACGAAAAAGCACAACCGAAGTTATAACTTAAAGGTAGAGAAAGAAGAATTACTTGAAACACCTATGGGTGAATACAAAACGATTAAACTCACTGCTTCATCACCCGAAGGGAAAAGCCAATTTATTTTCTGGTGCGCTAAAAATTTCGAGTTCTTACCGATAAAAATTCAAAAGATAAATGATAGAGGTGATAAAGTTAGTTTTATACTACGTAGTTTTGCAGTACAAAAATAACGCTGGTTATATTTCACTTAGGCTTTAGGTAACGTAACGCCTTGTTGCCCTTGATACTTCCCACCACGATCCTTATAGGATGTTTCGCATATCTCATCCGATTCAAAGAACAACATTTGCGCAACACCTTCATTCGCATAAATTTTTGCAGGCAGCGGCGTTGTATTTGAAAACTCTAACGTTACATGCCCTTCCCATTCAGGTTCTAAAGGTGTGACGTTCACAATAATACCACAACGTGCATAAGTCGATTTGCCTAAACAAATTGTTAAAACACTGCGGGGAATTTTGAAATGTTCAACTGTTCTAGCTAGAGCAAATGAGTTTGGAGGAATAATACAAACATCCGATTTTACATCCACAAAACTTTGGTGGTCAAAATCTTTGGGGTCAACAATGGCTGAGTTAATATTAGTGAATATTTTAAACTCATCAGAACAACGTACATCATAACCATAACTCGATGTACCATAGGAAATAATACGACCCTCGTTATTTTCACGCACTTGACCCGCCTCAAACGGCTCAATCATCCCTTCGCTCTCCGCCATTCGACGAATCCATTTATCCGATTTAATACTCATCCTGCTACACCTATATAATTCAGTCTTTTTATCGAGCGGCTATTCTAATCTAAATAGTAGTCGAATGGATATGCCGAATCAGCGAGATTTTTGTCGCCACAAACAATAAAGATAAAGCCTAACCTCAATATTAACCATTTTTGTTATTTACTATCAATAACTTATAATTTTTCATTCATTAACCATTCATCCCCCTTCAGCAATTAGCTCACTATCGTATTTCAACGTAACGGGACTTTACCTATCTATTCGATACATCGAGAGTATATTTACTTCTAAGAGACATGATATTATTTACCGGTTATGACTCTGAATACGCCAATCCAACAAACACGTACAAACTACTTATTGCGAGTTATGCTGGCAGTTGTATTAGTGTTTGCAGCCTTACATGTTTCCACTCACGACATAGAAACGTCTGGCGATCTTGATAGTCAAGAGCACTGTCAGGTGTGCCGACTTAACCAACTACCTATATCTGATTTACCTACACTGGCATGGATAGTACCGCTACTTGCATTAATTTTGCTGCAGCCTATTCCTGCACTTCAACAACCCACTAAAATACATCTCTCTAGCTTTAGCGCACGTGCGCCCCCCCTTGTTCTGATCCAATATTAGTTTTATTTATTTTTAAAGAGTGCACTGTGACTACAGATTTTCTGTAGCACGTATTTGTTGCACTTAATGATCAGTTCAAGGAGTTACTATGTTTTTTAAACGTTTCCCTCTGTTGACGATTTTTATCGTCAGTGGAATATTTTCTTTCAATGCATCCGAGTTACAGGCTGCCGATGACAACACTACCCTGCGTCAACAATTGCTGGAATTACAGCAACAACAACAAAATTATCAGAAACAAATTGATACGTTGGATAAGCGCCTTAATGAAACAGCAAAATCATCCTCAACTGCAGTGAATACCTCAGTCAGTAGCAGCCCTTTAAAAATTGGGCTATCAGGCCTTTTTGCAACGGGCGGTTCGAGTGTTGATAATTCTGAATTGGCGAACCTGCAAGCGGGTGGCCACGATCCAAGTAAAAATGGCTTTACAGTACAAAATGTTGAGCTATCGATTGGTGGAATAGTCGATCCTTACTACGACGCGCAAGCTAATATTATTATACTGATCAACGCCGCGGGTGAAACCGTCGTGGAGTTAGAAGAAGCATTCTTCACCACTCGAAGTTTACCCTGGGGCCTACAATTAAAAGGCGGCCAGTATTTCACGGAGTTTGGGCGTCAGAATAAACAGCACCCGCATACCTGGGCTTTTGTGGATCAACCTGTTGTCCTTTCGCGTTTCTTTGGTGGTGATGGTCTACGCAGCCAAGGTTTACGTGCATCCTGGTTGATGCCAACTGATTGGTACTCAGAAATCTACTTTGGTATGCAGAATGCTAAAGGCGAAACGGTTACCAGTTTTTTGAATGTAGCAGGTGAAGATATAGGGGGGCGCACCTTAATTGACAGAAACACTCGCGGCTCAGGTGATCTACTGTACTCTGCTCGCTGGTTAAACGGCTTTGATTTCTCCGACACGCTCAGCATGAATTTTGGCGTATCGGGTTTGTGGGGACCAAATGCCAGTGGAACCTCTACAGATACTCAGATCTATGGCACCGATCTCTACTTAAAATGGCAACCTACTACAAGTCAACGCGGTTATCCGTTTGTTGCATGGCATACTGAAATTCTTAAGCGTCACTATGAAGCGGGGGATCCGGGTGATAACACACGTGAAACTCTGAAAGATTGGGGCTTATTTACCCAAGCATTATGGGGCTTCAAACCCGGTTGGGTCGCTGGACTACGTTGGGAATACGCGACAGCAGATGGAAATACAAGTAGTGATCCTTTACGTGATACCCGCAAACGTCTGTCTCCAAACCTAACCTGGCATACGAGTGAATACAGTAAAGTACGCTTGCAATACAATCGCGACTGGACTGAAAGTCTTGCTGAAAAAACAGCGGATACAGTTTGGCTGCAATTCGAGTTTAGTCTAGGTAGTCATATGGCGCATAAGTTTTAGGAGAAGATCATGAAAAGTTTATACAAAACTATTTTAGGTACAATGATCTTAATTGTTATGTCCGGGCATGCCAATGCAGTACTTCGAGTGGAAACAACAACGCAAGATTTAGCGGCTATTGCAAAAGCGATTGGCGGTCAACATATTGAAGTGCATAGCTTGACGTTAGGCACACGTGATCCACATTTTGCGGTTGCAAAACCGAGTATGATTCGGCGCGTTTATCGCGCCGATCTATTATTGGTTATCGGAGCAGAAATGGAGATTGGTTGGTTACCACCATTATTACAATCAGCACGAAACAATCGTGTCCAGCCGGGTAATCCGGGATATCTGGATCTGTCACAATCCGTTTCATTGTTAAATCAAATCAAGGGCCCAGTCACACGAGCAATGGGAGATGTCCACGCCAATGGTAATCCGCACTATTGGTTGGATCCTCGCAATGGAATTCGCATGGCTAAAATGATCGCCCTACAATTAGAGCAACTTGATCCTGAACATGCCAGTAGTTACCAAGCAAACTTCAACACATTTGAAAAAGCTCTAACCGTAAAAATAACTGAATGGCAAGATTCATTGCTTTTTCTAAAAAATACACCTGTTATTGCATACCATACTTCCTTTGTTTATTTGGCTGATGCATTCGGTTTTAATATCGTTAATGAAGTAGAACCCAAACCGGGTATCGCACCTACCATATCGTCTTTAAGCCGTTTGGTTTCACAGATTAAAAAAGAACAGATCGAGTTGCTAATAATAGAACCCTATTATCAACAGCGTTCCGCACGCTATCTTAATGAACAAACAGGAATTCAAATAGCCATCATTCCACAATCTGTTGGTGCCCGACCGAGTATTAAAACCTATATTGATCTGTTTGATAGCATCGTCAAAGCTTTACAATTGAAGGAAGCAAAATAATATGGATGCATGGCAAATACTACTCCCTGCTTTTGTTATGAGTGCCTTAATGATAATCACTCATACCTACCTTGGTTTGCATGTTTTAGCACGAGGTATTATTTTTGTTGATCTTGCTCTAGCACAAATAGCGGCATTGGGAATAAGTGTTGCTTTTTTATTAGGCTATGAAGCACAAAGTGTAGAAGCGCAAGCGTTTGCATTTGGGGCAACATTATTTGCAGCCCTTGCTTTCACAGGCTTACATAAAATACCAGGAAAGACCGCACGTGAAGTGACTATCGGCTGTGTCTATGTCGTAGCGACAGCACTATCATTGGTTATCCTGAGTCGTAGCAGCCAGGGTATGGAAGAACTAAAATCATTATTCAACGGCAATATACTGTGGGTACGCTGGGAAGATATCACATTCATTGCTATCGCTTATGGCTTACTCGTGCTATTGCATAGCCTCCAGCGTAAACACTTTTATGCATTATCTTTTAAAAACGATAGTAGCAAGCGGCCATCATTAGTTTGGGAATTCTTATTCTTTGCATCCTTTGCAGTCGTTATTACATTGGCCGTTAATATTGCCGGTATATTGCTCGTGTTTGCTTTTTTGATCATACCCGGATTCAGCGCATCATTACTCGCGGGCACATTCGGGATGCGGTTAATTTTAGGATGGGCACTTGGATTAACCGCAAGCATAATCGGACTTTGGTTAGCTTTTATTGCAGACTTACCTGTCGGAGCAACCGTTGTCTCTCTGCTCGGGTTATTACCAATTGTGGCTGTGTTATTAAGCTTTATAGTTAAGAAAAAATATAAAAGTTAATTTATAAATCAATCCACTGCTGTCCCGTTAACATATTAGCAATACATAGTAAGTTATTGATTTTGTGAAATTTCAGCCTGCACGAAAAAACAGAAGACATGAGATCGCATAAATTCATGCTCGGTGCAATTCCTTCTCCCTCCGGGAGAAGGTTAGGATGAGGGGGTAAATAAAACAAGCTGTTATCTATTATGATTCCCTCACCCCAACCCTCTCGACTCGGGTTCAAACTTCGTTCTACCTCCTCCATCCCTGGCGTCGTCCCTAAGGGAGAGGGAGTAAACGGGACAGCAGTGAAATCAATCATAAAAAAAGGAACGCAAAGTGTTCCTTTTTTACAACCAACTATTTGCACATATTTACGGACAACGAGAGGTTGGAGTGCGAGGCGGTCGCAGCAACGCCGCAATCCAATCTCTAAATGTAGGTAAGTATTTCGGACAACGAGAAGCCGGAGTGCAAGACGCGTGATTTACAAATAAGCGGAGTTTACGAGTAGTAAATGAGTATTATTTGTAAATCGCAGCAACGCCGCAATCCGGCTTCTCGTTGTTCGAAATTAGTTGTTTTGGATTACGATGTTCGGGAAGGAGGCACTAAAGTCTTTAGCCTTCATCGCCAATTTCGCAGTGACACGACGTGCAATATCACAGTAAATTTCAGTAACACGGCCATCCGGGTCTGCAACAACGGTTGGTTTACCTTCATCAGTACCAATACGAATAGCCATATCCAATGGTAATGCACCTAGTAACTCAACATTGTTTTCTTCAGCCATTCTGCCGCCACCACCAGAACCAAAGATATGCTCTTCATGACCACACTCACTACAAATGTGTAAGCTCATGTTTTCGATAATACCCAAAACTGGCACTTCAACTTTCTCAAACATCTTCAAACCTTTACGTGCATCGAGTAAAGCAATGTCTTGAGGGGTTGTAATAATAACGGCACCGGTTACAGGTACTTTTTGTGCAAGCGTTAATTGAATGTCACCGGTTCCTGGTGGTAAATCGATAATTAAATAATCAACCTCTTTCCATTGTGTATCATTTAATAATTGTTCTAAGGCTTGCGTCACCATTGGGCCACGCCAAATCATTGGCGTTTCTTCGTCAATTAAATACCCAATCGACATAGATTGAATACCATAGCTATTTAATGGTTCAAGACTTTTACCGTCAGATGATTCAGGTTGCTTACTAACACCAAGCATACGAGGCTGACTCGGGCCGTATATATCGGCATCTAAAATACCAACGGTGGCACCTTCTTTTGTTAACGCTAAAGCCAAATTAACAGCAGTTGTTGATTTACCTACTCCGCCTTTACCCGACGCAATAGCAATAATATTTTTAACGCCTTTTATCATGTTGACGCCTTTTTGAACGGTGTGCGCAACAATTTTAGAGCTGATAGTAATGGTTGCTTCGGAAACACCCTCAACGGCTTCAGCGATTTCTTTTAACTTACCCGCCATTTCGCCTTTGAAACCCTCTGCTGGATAACCCAGTTGAACATCAACGCTAACTTTATCGCCATCGACTTTAATATCACGAATACTTTTGGTTACCACTAAATTTTTGTCAGTATAAGGGTCGATATAGGCTTTTAGAGCCTCTTCAATTTGTGATGCGTTTACGTCAGCCATGGTGTTCTCCTAATTCGAGCTTAAAAATATAAAATTATCGTCAATCAGCAATTTCGCTGGTTGACTAAAACAAGCACAATACTTGAGTTAAATAATCAGGTATTATTTGAAGGTCGCAATCTTACACAAAATTGCATTAGAGTTCTATTATAAACTTTTTTACCTTAAAATACGCAGCTATATATAAGGTAAGATCAGCCTATTTCAATAGCTTGGTGGTAGATGCCGTAGTATTCGCAAATTTAATCACTAGCTGATAAGATGCAACCTTTAAAATCAAACACTTACACCATAATCTTGCACCAGCGAGGTTAGCTACACAGAGTAAAATAATGACCACCAGTGCTCCCAAACGACATATTTTAGTGACCAGCGCCCTACCGTATGCCAATGGCTCGATCCATATCGGCCATATGGTGGAATATATCCAAACTGATATTTGGGTTCGTTTCCAAAAAATGCAGGAAAATCAATGTACTTACGTTTGTGCTGATGATGCGCATGGCACGCCAATTATGCTCCGCGCCCAATCTGAAGGTATTACGCCAGAACAGCTTATTGCCGATACAGATAAGGAACATCGTGCCGATTTTGTAGATTTCTCGATTGGTTTCGACAACTTTCATACAACTCACTCGGACGAGAATAAAGAGCTCGCCCAAGGTATCTATACCCGCTTAAAAGACGCCGGTCATATCCACACGAAAACCATCGAGCAAGCGTATGATCCTGAAAAGGAGATGTTCTTACCCGACCGTTTTATTAAAGGTGAATGCCCAAAATGTGGTGCCGAAGACCAATATGGCGATAACTGCGAAGCCTGTGGAAGCACTTACTCACCCACCGACCTAAAGAATCCGTTCTCTGTTGTCTCTGGCGCAACACCGATAAAGAAAAAGTCCGAACATTACTTTTTTGCACTGGCTGATTTCGAAGCCATGCTCAAAGATTGGGTGAATACCGATGGCCACGTGCAACCCGAAATAACCAATAAGCTCAACGAGTGGTTTGAGTCTGGTTTGCAAGATTGGGATATTTCTCGCGATAAACCCTACTTTGGTTTTGAAATTCCTGGTGCAAAAGATAAGTTCTTTTATGTTTGGCTCGATGCGCCGGTTGGTTACATGGCCAGCTTTAAGAATTTATGCCAAAAATCAGATTTAAATTTTGACGATTATTGGAAAGCCGATAGTAAACACGAGCTTTACCATTTTATCGGCAAAGACATCGCCTACTTTCATACATTGTTTTGGCCGGCCATGTTAAACGGTAGTGGCTATCGCACGCCAACGGGTGTGTTCTGTCACGGCTTCTTAACCGTCGATGGTAAAAAGATGTCGAAGTCACGCGGTACATTTATTAAAGCACGAACGTATTTAGATAATCTTAACCCTGAATACTTACGTTATTATTTTGCTGCAAAACTTGGCAGTGGCATCGACGATCTGGATTTGAATCTAGAAGACTTTCAAGCGCGCGTAAATTCTGACTTAGTGGGTAAAGTCGTCAACATCGCCAGTCGATGTGCCGGCTTTATTAAAAAGAAATTTGATAATAAGCTATCAGCTAACATAAGCGAACCTGAACTATATAAAAAATTCATCGATGCTAGCGAAAACATTGCTTCACTCTATGACCAACGTGAGTTCAATCATGCGATACGCGAAATTATGGCGCTTGCGGATCAAGCAAACCAATATATTGATACAGCACAACCTTGGGTCTTAGCCAAAGAAGAAGGTAAAGAACAACAACTGCATGACGTGTGTAGCATGGGCATTAATTTATTTAGAGCACTCATTATATTTTTGAAACCCGTACTACCTGTATTAACAGAACAAAGTGAAGCATTTTTAAATAGTGAATCATTAAACTGGCAAGACATTCAAAAGCCACTAGTCAACCATAAAGTAAATAAATTTAAACCTTTAATGACACGAGTTGAAAAAGATAAAGTTGAATCAATGGTAAATGCTTCCAAAGAAAGCCTTGAAGGTAGTTCGAATGCTAAAACAAATATACAATCAGCAAAAAAGAATTCTGCGGGTAAAAAAATGACAGACAAACAAGACAACGGCCTTATCGACTTTGAAGATTTTGCAAAAGTTGATTTACGTATTGCTTTAATCGAAAAAGCAGAACATGTAGAAGGTGCAGATAAACTACTACAACTCACCTTAGATATCGGCGAGAGAAAAGTAAATGTATTTGCCGGCATTAAATCCGCCTACGACCCAGAAGACTTGCAAGGCAAATTAACCTTGATGGTCGCAAATTTAAAACCACGCAAGATGAAATTTGGTATATCAGAAGGTATGGTACTTGCTGCCGGCCCTGGCGGAAAAGACTTATGGATAATGGAACCGCATGAGGGTGCCCAACCCGGAATGAAAGTTAAATAAGTTTAAACGGAAGCGCTTATGAAAGAATACGCACTCATATTAATTAGCACGGTTTTAGTTAATAACTTTGTACTGGTTAAATTTTTAGGCTTATGCCCCTTCATGGGCGTATCGCGTAAATTAGAAACTGCTACCGGCATGGCCTTCGCCACAACGTTTGTTTTAACACTCTCATCCATATGCAGTTATCTTGCTGATACTTATTTACTTGCACCATTAGGCATTGAATACCTTCGCACCATTACCTTTATTTTAATTATTGCTGGTGTTGTGCAATTTACGGAAATGTTTATTCGCAAAACCAGCCCATTACTTTATCAAGTACTGGGTATTTTCTTACCCTTGATTACAACAAACTGTGCTGTACTGGGCGTTGCCTTATTAAACGTGCAAAAAACTGAATATGGTTTTGTTGAATCGGCTCTGTTTGGTTTTGGCGCCTCCATCGGTTTTTCTTTAGTGCTTATTTTATTTGCCGCAATGCGAGAACGCATTAGCGTCGCCGATGTACCAACACCTTTTAAAGGCACATCCATTGCGCTCATTACTGCGGGTTTAATGTCGATGGCCTTTATGGGTTTCGCCGGCCTAGTTAAAGGTTAAAAGGTTTTATAAACAAATATGCTTACCGCCATTATTGCCTTATCTGTTTTAGCCGTAGTCTTTGGATTGCTACTGGGCTTTGCGGCTATACGCTATAAAGTTAAAACCAACCCTGTCGTTGATCAGATCGATGCACTACTACCACAAACTCAGTGCGGGCAATGTACCTACCCAGGTTGTCGGCCTTATGCTGAAGCTATCGCAGCCGATGAAGCTGATATAAATCAATGTCCTCCTGGTGGCCAAACAACAATCTTAGCGTTAGCCGACTTGCTTGGTAAAGATCCCAAACCGCTTAACGATGAACATGGAGAACACGCAGAAAAAACCGTCGTGTATATTGATGAGAATGTTTGCATTGGTTGCACGTTATGTATTCAAGCTTGTCCAGTGGATGCCATACTTGGTGCTGCGAAACTAATGCATACCGTTATTGCAAGTGAATGCACGGGTTGCGACTTATGTATTCCCCCTTGCCCAGTGGATTGCATTCATATCATTCCTGCGGTTGAAGACACAAAAAAAATATCCGTTAAGCTACCTATTGCACCTTTGCTTATTAACGAGTCAGATCAATGAGTCTATTTGCAAAATATAAATTCAATGGTGGTTTAAAGTTAGCTGGCCATAAAAAAATATCCATGCAAGAAAAAATTGCTGACGCAACTATTCCTGCTCAACTTATCGTACCACTACAGCAACATATCGGTCGAGTAGCAAAACCTATTGTTAATATTGGTGATAAAGTTCTTAAAGGACAATGTATAGCCTGCTTAGGTGACAACAAAAACAATACCGTCACAGCAGCCATTCATGCTCCAAGCTCCGGTGAAGTTATTGCAATCGAACAGCATGTTATTCCCAGTATGTTAAAACAAACTGGCGATTGCATAACAATTAAAACCGATGGCAAGGATACTTGGCATAATGATATTAACCCTATCAACGATCCGCTTAGTTTAGATAACGATTCGTTAAAACAAATAATTTTTGAAGCAGGTATTGTAGGCTTAGGTGGCGCCGGTTTTCCGACACATTTAAAATTAACAACAAAAAATTCAAATAAAGAAAAACCGATAGATACGCTTATTATTAATGCTGCCGAGTGTGAGCCATATATAACGTGTGATGCTGCACTCATACAAGAACAAGCAACAAGAATCATTCAAGGCATACAATTTATACAACATGCACTTAAAATTAAAAAATGCATTATTGGTATTGAAGACAATAAACCACAAGCTATTAAAGCATTAGAGCTCGCGCTTGATGATAAAACTCAAGAACAGATAGAGATTACTCAAGTGCCCACTCGATATCCTGCTGGTGGTGAAAAACAACTTATTCAAGTGCTCACAGGAAAGCAAATTCCGATCAATAAATTACCACGCGATCTAGGAATGATTTGCCATAACGTTGCTACAACCTATGCGGTCGCTAATGCTATTTTAGATGGCACCCCCTTAATTGAACGCATTGTTACCGTTACTGGCGATAACATTGAGCACCCCAAGAATATGCGTGTTCTGTTTGGAACATTAATGAGTGAAGTGCTTAATAGTTGTGGTTATACCGAGAGTAACAATCAAGATATTATAATGGGCGGGCCAATGATGGGTATCCATCTTGACTCAGCAAACTACCCCGTAATAAAAACGACCAATTGTATTCTCGTTAAAAACAACAAAACTAAAACAGACCCATTACCTTGTATACGATGCGGTGAGTGTGCTCGTGTTTGCCCTGCTAATTTATTACCACAGCAATTATTTTGGTATTCTCGTTCAAAAGATTACGACCGACTGCAAGAACACCAAATATTTTCATGTATTGAATGTGGCTGTTGTGACTATGTTTGCCCAAGTCATATCCCTCTGGTTCAGTTCTATCGTTTCGCAAAAAATGAAATTTGGACACAAGAATCAGATAAAAAAATATCAGACCATGCGCGAGAGCGTCATGAATATCGACAATATCGTCTCGAACGTAAAAAAGCAGAAGACGCTGAACGTAAAGCCAAGAAAAAAGCTTTGCTTAATAAAAAACAAGGCATTGATACATCGGCTGATGATGCAAAAAAATCAGCCATTGAAGCCGCTCTTCAACGTGTGAAAGAAAAGCAAACGGCTGTTCCAAAGAACACATCACACTTAACTGTCGAGCAACAGAAAAAAATCAAAGAAGTCGATCGACGTCGTAGCAATAAAATAAATCCCGCTGCAATCGACACAACGACTAAAAATACAATCAAACCAAAAGATGATAACAATGGATAATATCGCACCTAGTTCCGTCACTCGCATGATGCTGAATGTTTTCTATGCCTTAATCCCTGGCATTATTGCTTATGTTGTATTTTTTGGCTGGGGCATCGTGCTCAATATCCTTGTTGCTATAATCACAGCGCTTGTCACTGAAATTTTTATGCTGCAACTTCGCAAGCGCCCAATCAAACCCTTTATTATGGATGGCAGTGCAGTTATTACTGCCATGCTATTAGCATTGGCTTTGCCAAACTTAGCACCGTGGTGGTTAACTTTTATTGGTGTATCCTTTGCCATTATTGTCGGCAAGCATTTATACGGTGGCTTAGGCTACAATCCCTTTAACCCTGCAATGATTGGCTACGTTTTATTACTTATTTCTTTTCCATTAGAAATGACTGTTTGGTTACAACCTGATAGTAATATTAGTTTTTCACAAAACTTAAATTACCTATTACATTCAACACTAAACAATATTGATGCCATGACAATGGCAACCACAATGGATACTGTTAAAACACAATCGGGGCTTGGCTTATCGTTTACAACGATACAATCTAACTATCCAACTGTTTTCGGTCAATTCGCAGGCGAAGGATGGGAATGGATTAATCTTATGTTCTTGCTGGGTGGTTTATGGTTACTTTTCCGTCGTGTTATTAACTGGCAAATTCCTACGGCCTTTTTAGTTAGTCTTGCGATAATGGCCTTAATATTCTATCCATCAACCGATACATCACCGATGTACCATTTATTTAGTGGTGCAACAATGTTATGCGCCTTCTTTATTGCAACCGATCCAGTTACTGCATCAACTACCCCTAACGGTCGTTTAATTTATGCAGCAGGCATTGGTATTTTCGCTTACATCATTCGTACTTGGGGTGGTTATCCCGATGGTATTGCATTTGGTGTATTACTTATGAACATGGCTGCACCAATGATTGATTACTACACACGTCCAAAGGCGTTTGGAGAATCATAATGTCGGATCAGAAAAACTTGAATCCTTTACTGAAAAAAATGATTATCAGTGCCGTCGTACTCGGCATGTTTGCAGTTGTTGGCACAACAATGGTTGCCGTTACATTTGATCAAACAAAAGAAAAAATTGCAGAGAATCATAAACAAGCAACACTAAAAAGCTTGCATCAATTAATACCACCTTCGACTCATGATAACGATATTTTTAACGACACGTTACAGGTAACAAGTTTAGAGTTTTTGGGTAGCAAAAAACCTGTCACGGTTTATCGCGCAAGAAAAAACAAACAACCAATCGCCGCCATACTCACGACGATTGCACCCGATGGTTATACAGGGGAAATTACTTTACTGGTCGCAATAAAATATGATGCAAGCATAGCTGGCGTACGAGTCATAAAACACAAAGAAACCCCTGGTTTAGGTGATGTTATCGAAATAGAAAAATCTAACTGGATTCTTCAATTTGACAATTCTTCTTTAACAAATCCAATAGAAAAACAATGGAAAGTAAAACGCGATGGTGGTAACTTCGATCAACTCACTGGTGCTACCATTACTCCACGCGCTATCGTAAAGGCCATACATAAAGCCTTATTATTTTATAAACAGCAACGTGATAAACTATTTGTTCAAACATCTGCAAAATTACCAAGTAAGTAGAGTATCTATTATGAGTGACACGTCATTTAAAGAAATAGCCCAACAAGGTCTGTGGAGCAACAATGCTGCGCTCGTTCAAATACTTGGCTTGTGTCCATTATTAGGTGTTTCCAATACAGTCATTAATGGTTTAGGCCTTGGCCTAGCAACCATGCTTACTTTAGTTGCATCAAACATGGCGGTTTCGGTTATTCGCCATTGGGTTCGCGCTGAAATTCGAATACCGGTTTTCGTTTTAATTATTGCCTCCGTAGTAACCGTGATTGAGCTCGCAATGGAAGCTTACTTTCACGACTTATATAAAATACTCGGTATCTTTATTCCTTTAATCGTAACCAACTGTGCAATCATTGCACGCGCTGAAGCCTACGCATCTAAGAATGCTGTTATGCCATCAATGCTCGATGGTTTTTTTATGGGTCTAGGTTTTACCGCAGTCCTTATCGTACTGGGTGGAATGCGCGAGTTGATTGGTTTTGGTACCTTATTCCAACAAGCGCATCTTATGTTTGGTGCCGCAGCCGAAGGTTTAAAAATTACTGTGATAGAAAACTATCGTGGTTTCTTACTTGCAATTTTACCACCTGGTGCGTTTATTGGGCTTGGGTTTATCTTGGCGTTTAAAAATATTATTGATGAAAAACTCGCACGGAAACAAAAACAAATCATTACTGAGCCGCAGCTCAGCGAAAGCTAAACAAAAAATCTTTATACTGCATTATGAACCCTAAGATACGTCACGAAATTTTTACACGCTTAAAAGCACATATTCCCAATCCCACAACTGAATTACATTACAACTCAACTTTTGAGCTATTAATTGCCGTTATCTTATCGGCTCAAGCAACCGATAAAGGTGTTAATAAAGCCACCGATGTACTCTATAAAGTCGCTAACACCCCTGAAAAAATATTAGCTCTCAAACTTACCGGCTTAAAAAAATACGTTAAAACAATTGGTTTATATAACACCAAGGCTAAGAATATTATCGCCACCTGCAAGATGTTAATTGAACTGCATAATAGTGAAGTGCCTGATGACCGAGCGGCTCTTGAAGCGCTACCTGGTGTCGGACGAAAAACAGCGAATGTCGTTCTTAACACAGCCTTTGGCCACCCGACGATTGCGGTAGACACCCATATATTTAGAGTATCTAACCGAACCAATATCGCACCAGGTAAAAATGTCGTTGAGGTTGAGAAAAAACTGCTTAAATTTGTGCCCAAGGAGTTTATGGTCGACGCGCATCATTGGCTCATTCTGCATGGTCGCTATACCTGTGTTGCACGTACCCCACGTTGTGGTTCGTGTGTAATTGAAGATCTCTGCGAGTTTAAACAAAAGAATGTTGAATAAGAGCCCAATGCCGAGGAGTACAAAACATGTTTGGTAATGATCGTAATGAAATGCGTAAAATGTTCTATACCGCTTGGGCAAATTACAACAACAAAGCCCTTCTTCAGCCATTAGAACAAGTGATTGTTAATATTATTCAGCTTCACCCTGAATACCATATATTGCTTGCGGATGAAGTCTCACTAGACAAAGAATTTACCCCTGATATGGGCGAAACGAATCCTTTTTTACATATGTCGATGCATATCGCTATTCAGGAGCAGCTATCAACCGCTCGACCCGCCTGTATTCAAGATATTTACCAACAACTCTGTACGAAACATAGTGACACTCATAAAGCCGAGCATGCCATTATGGAATGTATTGGCCAAATGATATGGCAAGCACAACGTGATAATACCGCACCGAATGAACAAGCCTATATTGAGTGCCTCAATAACCTTATTTAATTAGGTGACAATTTGAATGCGATTTTTCATTATTTATAACAATTTTGTAACAATTTGACCCTTTTCTCATAAAATCCGTCTATATTTGTATAGTGTCGTCGGCTTGGGTTGAACCTTTGCAAAACCACCTGTCTTATTCACCAGTGAAGGATGAAAGTGGTAACGGACCGATTTCAACCTATGCGATACAAACAACATTTTTATCATAATTAAAATTTTTGACAACGGAGAGAACCAAATGTCTAACAAAACATCTAAAACTTTATCAATCGTACTTGGTGCAGCATTCGCAACAACACTTGCAGCAAGCAATGTAGCCAATGCTTCAGAAGCTGGTGCTAACCCTTTCGCTATGAATAACCTTGAAGGCGGCTACCAAGTTGCTAAAGAAGGCAAATGTGGTGAAGGCAAATGTGGTGGCAAAGCTGAAAAGAAAAAAATGGAAGGCAAGTGCGGTGAAGGCAAATGCGGCGGCGCAAAAGAAATGAATAAAAACATGGAAGGCAAATGCGGCGGCAATAAAGCTAAGAAAGAAGGCAAATGCGGTGAAGGTAAATGCGGCGGCGACAAGAAAATGAAGAAAGGCATGGGCGAAGGCAAATGTGGCGGTAGCAATAAAAATATGAAAGAAGGCAAATGCGGCGGTAAATAAGAGCCCTGTATGCGCTATAACATGAATAAAAAGCAGTATCCTATTCATGGAGCAGGTATTGGTCTGCGACGAAGCATGGTTGCTTCGTTGTTAGACCAACCCCCTACCCAAGTTGGATTTATGGAAGTGGCCCCCGAAAATTGGATCGGTGTCGGCGGCTTAATGGGTAAACAGTTCCGTTCATTTACCGAAAAATATGACATTATTTGTCATGGCTTATCTCTCTCAATTGGCTCTCCTAGCCCACTCGATGAAGCCTTTTTACATCGTCTAAAACGTTTTTTAGATGAACACCAAATTAAAATATACAGTGAGCACCTAAGCTACTGTAGCGATGATGGTCATTTATACGACCTACTCCCAATCCCCTTTACCGAAGAAGCCGTTCATTACGTTGCAAACCGTATTAAGCGCGTTCAAGATATTTTAGAACGCCCTATTGCAATGGAAAACGTTTCTTACTATGCCGCACCTGGGCAAGAAATGCCTGAAATAGACTTTTTAAACGCGGTACTTGACGAAGCAGACTGCAAAATGCTGCTCGATGTGAATAATATTTACGTAAATAGCATTAACCATAAATATAATGCCTCTGAGTTTTTAAGTAACATTGATGGCGATAGAGTTGAGTATATTCATATAGCCGGTCATTTCGATGAAGCCGATGATTTAAAAGTCGATACCCACGGTGCCGATGTTATTCAACCTGTTTGGGATTTACTCGAACAAGCTTATAAGCAATATGGTGTTATTCCAACATTATTAGAACGTGATTTTAATATTCCACCATTGGCTGAATTATTAACTGAGGTTGACCACATCATTAATTTGCAAGATAAATGGCAAACGATTGATTCAACAGCCGAAGTTAAAAGCATACACGCACAACAAGTATCCTAATGTCGTCACAGTCTGCTAATTCCGACACGAAGTTTAAGCAAACGCAATATGCGTTTGCTGCACATATCCGTCAACCCGATATCAATTCTGCACCAATCGATATAGAAGATCGTCGCATGAAAATATACCGCGATCTTTTTTATAACAATGTCGAAAGTTTTATGTCGACAACCTATCCGGTACTGTGTGAAATTCTTGGTGAAGACCGCTGGCATGAATTAGTGCGCGATTACTTTGCAAACCATAAAGCGCATACACCCTTGTTCCCCGAAATGCCCAGAGAATTTTTAGTTTATCTTGAAGAGGAACGTCCCTTACGAAAATCAGCACAAGCTAATGATTTTCCTTTTATGCTTGAACTTGCACATTATGAGTGGATTGAATTAGCTCTAAGTATTTCAGAATTAACTGACGATACTACTAAACTGTCTAACAGCACAGACTTCCTTAATGAAATCCCAGTACTATCCAGTTTGGCATGGTTACTAAGTTATCAGTATCCCGTTCATCAAATTAGTCGTGAATTTTTACCAACTGAACCCAATGAACAACCCACCCATATTATTGCCTCGCGTATAGATGACGCTGACCAAGTCGACTTTACCGAAGTGAATCCCGTTATTGCACGACTCTTACAGCTTATATCTGATAATGAAAAAAAATTAACCGGTTCGCAATTGCTCACACAAATCGCTGAGGAATTAGGCAACCCTAATATTGATAGCATTATTGATTTTGGCATACAAACATTAAACAACTTACATAATAAAAATATTATTATTGGAACTATCAAATAAGTTTCAGCTCTAATTCGAACAAAAATAATACTAACAACACAACTGGAGTTTCACTATGGATAAGTTATTGCAAATGCAAGGCTTACTCAATCGCACTCGTACGATTGATTTTTTAGCCCCCCTCGCACTTCGTTTATACCTCGCGCCTATCTTTTGGATGGCAGGTACAAAAAAATTCAACAGCTTCGAAGATACCGCCGCTTGGTTTGGTAATGCAGACTGGGGATTAGGTTTACCTTTTCCTACCCTCATGGCTTTTCTAGCTACCTCAACAGAAATTGCAGGTGCTATTATGCTGCTATTTGGTTTTGGTGTTCGCTGGATATCGATACCGTTAATGTTTACTATGGTTGTAGCTATTTTTAGTGTTCATTGGGTAAATGGTTGGCAAGCGATTGCAGATCCAGGCTTCTGTTTATTTAATTGTGGTGATGCGGTCATAGCATCAGAAAAACTCAATGCTGCAAAAGAAATTCTAAAAGAACATGGCAATTATGAATGGTTAACATCACAAGGTTCGATTGTTATTTCAAATAACGGAATTGAATTCGCAACCACTTACTTTATTATGTTACTGGCTTTATTCTTTATCGGTGCAGGTAAATATGCCAGCGTAGATTATTGGATTGCAAAGAAGTTTAACTAGAAAGTATTAAAATAACTGTTGTAATACATATTTTGTATTACAACAGTTAATTACTTAAAAAATCAAAATCTAAGCGAACAAAATATCAGCATCTGCCCCCTCAAATCTATAAATCACTTAACATCTAATAGAAAACTTTTCTAAAGCAGTAATATATTATTTTTATATCGATTATTGCTTGTGATAGTAATGTTATTCTTTAGTTACACATCTGTGACTTAATACCTTTTTAATACTCCTTCATACATTATGGAGGATAAATCAATGCTACAGAAAAGATTAAATAATTCCAAAAAACTTCAAACCCTTTTTATAGTTTGTATTTTAACAGGACTTACTATATCAACGACTCATGCAAGTAAAGACGACGATAAAAATTTCGAAAACAAAGACAAAATAAAAAACAATATAAAATCAAATAAAAAATATAAAAATAAACAATGTAAAGCGACTAAAATTGACTGGGCAAATTTACCTGAAGAACCACCCATTGTTCCAGTGCAGGAAAAATTACTATATGTAGGAACGATTAACCAGGGCGGCGAAGAGGATCCTGATATGTTACTCGTCGTTGGAGCAAACCCATCCAACGAAGAAGAATACGCTAAAATCATTCACCGTATGGATTTACCAACTATAGGTGATGAAGTTCACCACTTTGGCTACAATGCAGCTCGCACCAAAATAATTTTACCCGGCTTATTCTCAAACCGCATGCATATAGTAAACATCGATAATCCTAAAAAACCGTATGTCGAAAGTGTCTATAAAGATTTAGTGAAAGACAGTAAATATACCAACCCACATACTGTTATCGGTTTACCGAATGGAAACAGCTTGATTACGATGTTAGGTGCAGATACTGAATCGACAGCGCCCGGTGGAGTTATTGAGGTATGTGGTGAAACGGGTGAATACTTGCGAACCTTTGGGCCAAGTGCAAAGCGTAACCACACTGTCGTTGGGCCCACTTACATGTATGATGCCGGTTATAAACCTGAGCTAAATAGAATGATAACCACAACATTCGGTTTACCAAAAGATGTTGTCGGCCCAATCAATATTGCAGGGTTTGGTGATGAGGTTTATGTTTGGGATTTGAAAAAAGAAAAAGTCATTCAACGTGTTAAATTAAGTCCTAATAGTGGTGCGCTTGAAGTTCGATGGCTAAATAAACACGCTGTTCCTATTGGCTATACTAACGCTCCGGGTAGCAGCGAAATTTGGATGTGGCATGATTTAGATCGTGATGGTTTCTATACATTTGAAGTTGCTATTAGTTTACCAGCCTTCGCTGCTCCGACGGATATTCTACTTTCTAGTGACGACAAGTTTCTTTACATCGCCAACTGGGTAGGCGGTGGTGGACCTGAAGCAGGTAATATACAACAATGGAATATTGAAAATCCATTTGAGCCTTTCCTTGTTGCACAAGTCGATACACCCTATGCACAAATGATGCGTCTTAGTTTAGATAATAAGCGCTTATTTTACGGGAATAGTTTATTAAGTGGTTGGGATGATACTGAATTCCCAGCAGGTGTTACCCGTAACATCAGTTATAGCATCCGAAAAATTGACATCGATCATACAAGTGGTGGTATGGCGCTCGATCTAAATTTTATAGTTGATACAAGTAATATACAGAAGAAAAATACGGTTGGTCCAGCCGGACCACATCAAATATTTTTTGACTCAGATGCAACACCTGCTGGAGGCTTTCACTAGTCAAATTAAAGAGGATAGGTCTTACAAATAACATTGAATCAATGTTAAATGTAAGACCTGACTCCGTTTGTTTTACTTGTTACTTGTAAGCGTTTTATTCAGTGTAATTAAGCGGGAACAACATTAGTTGCGCAAGGACCTTTTTGGCCTTCGCCTACTTCAAACTCTACAGCTTGCCCATCATTAAGAGACTTATAGTCGTCAGCGCTCTTAATTTCAGAATGATGCACAAAAAGATCCTTACTTCCATCTTCTGGCGTTATAAAACCAAAACCTTTACCCGCGTCGAACCACTTTACTGTACCTTTACTCATTGTATTTTTCCTTTTTAGTTAATTTTAAATATATAGCTTGGTTATTATTTTTTTTCCTACTTCATAATTGTGTCATAAAACAGCTAGAGATCGAAATTGATTTCATAAAATTTACAAAAAAAACCGCTTTAGAGAAAGCGGCAAGTTTTTATACAGTGTTGCTGTTCTTATTTTTTCTTTCGCGCTGCAATCCGTAAACGTAATGCATTTAATTTAATAAAACCAGCTGCATCTTTTTGATCGTAAGCACCTTGATCATCTTCAAAGGTTGCGATATTTTCATCAAACAAACTATTGCTTGCAGATTTTCGGCCCACAACGATGACATTGCCTTTATACAATTTTAATCTTACTTCACCATTTACCGTTACTTGTGATGCATCTATCATTGTTTGCATCATTTCACGCTCTGGTGACCACCAATAACCGTTATAAACCATATTTGCATAACGAGGCATGAGCTCATCTTTTAAATGTGCAACTTCACGATCTAAGGTGATCGATTCAATCGCGCGATGTGCTTTTAATAAAATTGTTCCGGCAGGTGTTTCGTAACAACCACGAGACTTCATGCCTACATATCGGTTTTCTACAATATCGTCACGGCCAATACCATTGGCTCCACCAATAGTATTAAGTTCTTCCATAACTTGATTTGGTGTTTTCGCTACACCATCTATAGAAACAACGTCACCATTTTTAAAGCCAAGCTCAATATAGGCTGGTTTGTCTGGCGCTTGTTCTGGTGAAACTGTCCAACGCCACATATCATCTTCAGGTTCAGCATATGGATCTTCTAACACGCCACCTTCGTATGAAATGTGTAAAGAGTTTGCATCCATTGAGTAAGGTGATTTTTTACCTTTGTTATAATCAACGGCAATGCCATGTTCTTTTGCATACGCCATTAAAGTCTCACGTGAATTTAAATCCCATTCGCGCCATGGTGCAATAATTTGTACATCAGGTTTTAAGGCATAGGCACCGAGCTCAAACCGAACTTGGTCGTTACCTTTACCGGTTGCGCCATGCGATATTGCATCGGCACCGGTTTCGTTAGCAATTTCAATTAAACGTTTTGAAATTAAAGGGCGGGCAATCGAAGTACCAAGAAGATATTCACCTTCATAAATTGTGTTAGCGCGGAACATTGGAAAAACAAAATCACGTGCGAATTCTTCACGTAAGTCTTCAATATAAATTTCTTTTACGCCCATCGCCTGCGCTTTAGCACGCGCCGGTTCAACTTCTTCGCCCTGACCAATGTCAGCGGTAAAGGTGACCACTTCACAGTGATAAACGTCTTCGAGCCATTTTAAAATAATTGAGGTATCTAACCCGCCTGAATAGGCAAGAACGACTTTTTTAACATCTGACATAGTTTTTGCTCCGCAGCAAGAATCTCTAAATTGCGCGGATTATACCGAAAATAAGGGGATTAGTCGTTAGCCATTTTACCAAATGGAAGGGCTTCGCTTCTCCCCCTTGGATCGCAGTCCTCTTGAGAGTGCACCCATGATTTTGTACCCACCGCAAAACTGCGAAAAACAGTTATTTAATAAGCGTAATAATACTTCGACGGTTCTTGGCTCGGCCTGCACTACTTCTATTTGACGCCACAAAAGGCCCTTCACCGATACCAACAGCGGTAATGGGTACTTTCATTCCCAATTTACGCATATAAGCCTTAATCGCCTGAGCCTGCGTTTTTGCCGCATTACGATTAACGCGCTTAAATCCCATACTGTCGGTATAGGACTTAATCATCACTTTTTTTATCGTTTCATCTAATTTAATAAACTTAACCATATTGCGTAGTTTATTACGCATTTTTTTACCTAGAGCGCGCTGCCCTTTACCAAAGAATAATTTTGTTTCCTTAAATTTATTAAAATTATACTTCGGTAATTTTCCTATACACTTTTCAAAGTCACCTTTCATTTTTTTAAAACTAATTGGCGAAATACTGGTGATCACATCTTGAGTACCATCCGTCCAATCTCGATAGGTTAAACGTATTGTCATGCCCTCTTCTAACTCATACATTAATCTATCAGGCCAGATTTCAGGAAGTGTATTTTGACTAATAGAAACCACTTGCTGTCTAGATTTTCCATTTGAAATTTTACGCTCAATAACCGACTGACTCGCAGGTATATCTTTACGGTGAGGTAGTGTGAAAGGAGTATAGCCTTCGGTTAAAGGTATATAGCCTAGTGTTTTCTTAATCGCAAAAGGTTTCCAATTTGGAGGAACCGATTCTATCTTCGCGCCAATAGCAGGATAAGGATACTTATCGGTAAATAGAGGGTGCCGATAGTGGGTATCTTTCGTTTTGAGTTTTTTTGAAATAGGGTGATTAACTTCAAATACAAACTGTAGGTGTTGAACAGGATTAAATTTAAATTTAGCTCGACCTAAACCCGGTATTGGTTGCCTTAAAAAACACTGCATTTGCGTTGAAGATAGTATCCACTTCGATTGGTCTAGCTTGGCACCAAATAATTGAACGGTTGGATACAATAAAGCGAGTTCAGAAGCTTTATCCATGTCTTTATCTTTAATGGGTTCAACGCTTTCTTTGACACTTTCATTGGGTATGTTTTTCGCAGTTTGGTTATCTGATTCAGATAACGATTTGGCAAGAGATGTTTTTAAACGGCGGTTTTTGCCTGAGCGGACATAACGTGCCGTTTGTTGAGGCTCATCTTTTGCCTCCATTGCCATGCTATCTTTTGTCTGTTTAGCTGAGGAATCTTTTACCAGCACAACATCAGGTTCAGTTTTGGTGTCATCGACACTCACAAAGCTAGCATTAGATTTATTTTTTTCTGCATTTTCAGCAGCTTGGCGTGCATCTGAGCCAAATTTTATGCCACACGACGCCGTTCCCAGAATAAAAAGACTGAGAACAACAGGTAAACCAAGATTTAAGAATAACTCACGATTCATGCTCATGTAAGAAGCAAGAAGTATTCCAAAAATGGGGCAAATAAGTACTGGATAGCGTTAACTTCCTTATACCCTGCGCTATTCAAGCTGAAAATACGGTGAAGGGTATTCAGCACTCTCATTTAATGAATTTCTATTTTGAAATACATTCAAATTTATCCACTCGTGTGCCTTTTCCACTATTTATAGGTAGTTTTTTGTTATACTACCTATAAAACACAGTAACTAACTATAAAATATGAAAAAAACACCAGAAAGTACAACCTTACTATATTCGGAACTGCAACAGCAATGTGTGGCTATATTACCTGTCGATAAGGGGGTTAGTTACAGTACAAAAAAAGTAAATGGACATAAGTATTGGTATTTAGAACTAACGGTCGGTAACCGAACAAAAGCCATGTCACTAGGCCCTGATAGTGATGAACTTAGGCAGCAAATTGAAACACAAAAAAAGCTTGTCGAACAATCAAAAGAAAGCGTTGCTAACCGTCAACGATTAGTCGCTATGTTAGCTAAAGGCGGTGCGGCTTGCCCATCAGTTACTGAGGCACGTGTACTTGAAGTATTGGAAAGAGCAGGTATTTTTTTAGCCGGCGGTGTCATCATTGGCTCTAATGCCTTTGTAACGTATAGTAATTTACTCGGTGTGCAATGGCCAAGTGCAATGATGAAAACGCAAGATATGGACATCGCAGGTGCATCACATATTCCTGTTGCTGTCTCCCGCTCAGATAAACCTATCGTTGATGTTTTAAAAGAATCGGGGATGAGTTTTTTCGCTGTTCCTGCTCTTAGTCCAAAAACGCCATCAACAATGTATAGGTTACATAATCAAGAATATTTAATTGACTTAGTCACTCCAATGTTAGGAGCGACCAGTAGCCGTCCTGTGTTTTTAAAAAATATTAAAACATTTGCAGAACCATTACGTTTTTTAGACTACTTACTTGAAGACATAATGCCTGCTGTCGTGGTCGCAAAAGCAGGCATTATGATAAACGTGCCAGACCCAGCTCGCTTTGCATTACATAAATTAGTGGTTGCTATAAGACGACCGCCACATCAACAATTAAAAGCAGAAAAAGATAGAACGCAATCAGAACTTTTACTAACAGTATTATTAGAAACTCGCCCCGGTGATGTACTGCTAGCAATGGACGCAGCCAAAACGATGCCAAGTAAATTCATTCAGCAATTGCGTGAAGGTTTAAATTATATTGATGATGATATTAAAAACGCATGTCTATCACTCTTAGACAATGATAGTTAGGGAAAATTTTTTCTGACAAGTATGAAAATAAATTAAATGTAACTGTTTGAATATAATCTTACATGTTCAGTTAAATATTCTGATGTGGTCGTACAAAACCATCAAACATATAATTGTAAGAATATTATATAAACCTTTGAAGCTCGTCATTCCCGTGTAGGCGGGAATCTATGAATCCAGTTATTTTCGAAAGAAAATCATTCATGTATAACCCTTTTTTGTTAAAAAAATTTATAAGTAGCATGCTCTAATGGATTCCCGCCTACGCGCACTACTGTCCGGAATAAATTCATAATAACATCCCCTGTTGCTGAAGCGCCCACAGCTGAGCTTTTCGCCTTTGTTTTTCCATTAAGTATTGTTCGGTTTCAGGCCGCTGA
>Ga0316205_10001303_pt1 | contig 33151 bp, 32 predicted proteins | sample 3monthpyrite_MG_FD_204941 | JGI IMG/M metagenome (GOLD analysis project Ga0316205, IMG submission 204941) | Microbial mat bacterial communities from mineral coupon in-situ incubated in ocean water Damariscotta River, Maine, United States -... | ecosystem: Environmental > Aquatic > Marine >...
GATATTGTCAATTACATGTCACATGGTATTTCAAAGATTGACGAAGATTCTGATGAAGAAGAGATCGGTATTGGTGTTGATGAAGATGCCGTTGAGCCACCAGCGAAAACACCACTAGAAAGTTATGCCACTAATCTTAATGAGCAGGCAAGTAATGGCAAGATTGATCCATTGATTGGTCGTTCACAAGAAGTGCAACGCGCAGTGCAAATACTTTGTCGTCGGCGAAAGAACAATCCTTTGTTTGTTGGTGAGGCCGGTGTGGGTAAAACTGCTATTGCCGAAGGCCTGGCATTAATGATTGTTGAAGAGGATGTACCTGAGGTGCTGAGTGAAAGTGTTATTTATTCACTTGATATGGGTGCATTGTTAGCGGGTACGAAATATCGCGGTGATTTTGAAAAACGCCTTAAGGGTATTTTGAAGCAATTAAAACAACAACCACATGCGATTTTATTTATTGATGAAATTCATACTATTATAGGTGCGGGCGCAGCGTCTGGTGGTGTTATGGACGCGTCGAATTTAATTAAACCTATGTTGGCTTCTGGTGAGCTTAAATGCATGGGTTCGACAACTTACCAGGAGTATCGTGGTATCTTTGAAAAAGATCGTGCCTTAGCGCGTCGTTTCCAGAAGATCGATGTTAATGAACCGACAGTTGATGAAGCAGTGCAAATTCTCATGGGCTTAAAATCACGCTTTGAAGAATTTCATGATGTACGTTATACCAAACAGGCAATGCGATCCGCTGCTGAATTATCAGAGCGCTATATTAATGATCGGCATTTACCTGACAAGGCGATTGATGTTATTGATGAGGCGGGTGCGTATCAACGTTTGCAGTCAGCATCGAAACGTAAAAAGACTATTGGTGTAGGTGATATTGAAAGGGTGGTTGCCAGTATTGCACGTATTCCGCCGAAGAAAGTGTCTTCTTCGGATAAAGATATGTTGAAGAAACTTGATCAAGATCTGAAAATGGTTATCTATGGTCAGGATAAAGCCATTGATTCATTATCAACCGCGATCAGAATGTCTCGCTCAGGCTTGGGAACAGATAATGGCCCAATTGGTTCGTTCTTGTTTGCCGGACCAACGGGTGTTGGTAAAACAGAAGTAACGCGCCAACTTGCGCGAGTGATGGATGTTGAATTGGTTCGTTTTGATATGTCTGAATATATGGAGCGACATACCGTGTCGCGTCTGATTGGTGCGCCGCCAGGTTACGTCGGTTTTGATCAAGGTGGCTTGTTAACTGAAGCGGTCACGAAAAATCCGCATGTTGTATTGTTGTTGGATGAAATTGAAAAAGCGCATCCGGATGTTTTTAATTTGTTATTGCAAGTGATGGATCATGGCACTTTAACCGATAACAATGGACGCAAGGCAGATTTTCGAAATGTTATTCTTGTCATGACAACGAATGCGGGTGCAGAGCATATGAGCCGACCTAGTATTGGTTTTACTGAACAGGATCATGCCAAAGATAATACCGAAGTCATTAACCGAACTTTTACACCAGAATTTAGAAATAGGCTTGATGGTATTATTTGGTTCGACTCGTTAAACATGAATACCATTGAGCATGTTGTGAATAAATTTATTTTTGAACTGGAAGCACAGTTGCAAGATAAACATGTCACGATTGAATTAGATAAAGCGGCACAAGCATGGCTTGCTGAAAATGGTTTTGATGAAAAGATGGGCGCACGACCTATGAGTCGTTTGATTCAGGAAAAAATCAAAAAACCACTCGCGGAAGAATTGTTATTCGGCAAATTAGTACATGGTGGACATGTACGTATCAGCGCCGATAAAAAAGGCTTACGTCTGGATGTGATGGCAGAAGATGAACGGGAAAAACAGGTTCATTAAAAGCGAATTTTTGCTTAGCGGGCTCGGTAAGTAATGCGACCTTTGCTTAGGTCATAGGGCGTAAGCGCAACGGTTACGGTGTCGCCAGTCAGAATTCGGATGTAATGCTTACGCATCTTGCCAGAAATATGTGCGGTCACAACGTGGCCGTTTTCTAGTTCAACTCTGAACATTGTATTAGGCAGTGTCTCAATGACAATGCCATCCATTTCAATTGCTTCTTCTTTAGCCATAAATTCGCTTTTATCGCCTGAATAGTCAGGCTTCCATTACTTATATCAAGGGCGCGAATAATGCCCTAACTGAGCGTTTTTTTCAATGTAAAAGGTGAGAATTCCACTGAATCAGCCCGTCTACGGGCTGATTGCAAGTTGACGGTGCATTTGCTGCCTCTTTAAAAGGAGGCAGCTTTACGATAAGACGATTCCATCCACGATAGGTGAGGATGCAATGAGTTCTTTTCGATAACAATTTCCATTTCTAAACGACTAATTATTGCTTCAATATTACTAGGATCGAGAAAATCATTACGTAATTTATCAAAATGTGCATTATTTAAATGCAATACATTTGGCTTCATGCCGTGTTCCATTTCAAACTCTCTCATCATTCGGTAGATAAAGCTCAACATGATCGTCTCCTTAATCTTTGCTCGGAACGGGTTTGTTACTACTAACTGTATCGGTGCAAGTGGCAGGCCACTTTAGGATTAAAGATGTTAAATAATGTTAACTTATTGAATTTAATAAATAATTATTTTTCGTGGATTTGCCAGTGACCTTCTTGAAATGCTTCAAATGGGCGATATTGGTCTTTATAGACCATTTTCTGACAGTCTTTGATCCAATAGCCAAGATACACATACGGAATTTTAAGCCGCCGTGCCTCCTCAATTTGCCAGAGGATCGCCATGCCACCGAGGCTGCGGGCGGATTCAGCGGGATCAAAGAAGGTATATACCGCTGAAATGCCATCATTAAGCATATCAACGGCAGCAACGGCGAGAAGTTGACGATTGAGACGAAATTCATAAAAATGGGCATCGATATAGGGATTGATAAGGAATTCGCTGTATTTTTCAGATTCAGGTGTATCCATGCCGCCGCCAGCATGACGGGTGCTCATGTAATGACGATATAACTGAAAGTGCTCATCATTATATTCTGCAGCAACCGCAGTGATACTCAGATCCTGGTTACGTTTCCAAACGCGGCGTTGGCTGCGTGAAGCGGAATGCAGGCATCGCACATTGGGCAACGTGGTCGGTACACATGCGTACCACTGCGACGAAACCCATACTGGATTAACTCACTATACAAATCGGTATTAATGCTAACAGAGGGGTCGGCGAACATGGTCACTGCTTGCTGTGATGGTAAATAGCTGCATTCATGTTCTGGCGTTAAATAGAAATCCAGTGATTCGTGGTGCAAAGAGCCCATGCTTAATCGACATCCAGTGTAAGTACATTGGCTCGCCAGTCTGCGCTATTTGCTTTGCTCGCACAATATTCATCAAGAAAGTGAGCGAATTCAGCACGCGATATTTGGCTAGCGCCCAAGCTTTGCAAATGTGCCGAATCAACCTGGCAATCGATGAGTTTAAAATTCCAAGCTTGTAGTTGACGAACCAGATACACGAAAGCAATTTTTGACGCATCCGTGGCACGAGCAAACATAGATTCACCAAAGAAAATCTGACCGATAGCAATACCATAGAGTCCGCCGACAAGTTGTCCATCTTGCCATGCCTCAACTGAATGAGCATGACCGGCTTCATGCAGGGCGCAATAGGCTTGTTGCATGCCATCAGTGATCCAGGTGCCTTCATCATCGCTACGCGGTTGCGCGCAAGCATGAATAACGTCACGAAAAGCCTTGTTGAGCGTGATTTCGTAAAGTTGTTTACGACATGTTTTTGCAAGGCTGCGTGAAACGTTTAGATCTTCTGGAAACAAAACAGTACGAGGATCAGGCGACCACCACATGATCGGTTGACCGTCACTAAACCAGGGGAAAATACCGAGCCGATATGCCTTTAATAAACGAGGTACAGACAGATCGCCACCAAAGGCAAGTAGTCCGTCGGGATCGGTTAAGGCAAGTTCACGCGGTGGAAATTCCGCATCAGGATTACCACTGTCTATCCAGTATAAATTTTGTATGGAATTATTATTTGCCATTATGTTTTATTTGAATTTTTAAAGGGAGAATGCTCGCCTAGCACATCCATATAATCTTGCATGCCTTTATGTTCGTGCTGTAAAAATTCGGCGATCACTTTATAAAATTCGGGATGCGCAAGCCAATGCGCTGACCATGTTGGTGTGGGTAAAAAACCGCGGCTAAGTTTATGTTCACCCTGGGCGCCAGCCTCGAATCGTTTAATGCCGTTCTTTATACAATAATCTATTAACTGGTAATAACATAACTCAAAGTGCAAACCTGAAAAAGTTTCCGAGCACCCCCAGTGTCGTCCATATAGGGTATCGCCACCTAAGAGATTAAATGTGCCGGCAACGTATTTACCGTTATGTTTCGCCAAAACAAGGATAGCTTGCTCGGGCATAGTATTCGATAGAGATACAAAGAACTCACGCGTTAAAGTGGCATAACCACTTTTTCGCAAAAAGGTTGAAGCATAAAATTCGTAAAAGGCATCCCAATGATGAGCTTGCGTATCTTTGCCATGCAGTAATTCAATTTCTAGGCCTTGGTTTTTTACATCACGACGTTCCTTGCGGATTTGTTTACGTTTTTTCGATGATAGGGTGGCTAAGAAATCATCAAAATTGGCGTAACCATTATTATGCCAATGAAATTGACAACCAGTACGCCGTAGTAAGCCTTGCTTTTCCAGGTCATTCGTTTCTGTTTCTGGTGTGAATAGATAGTGTAGAGATGACACATTAATGGATCTTGCATAATCCAATGTGGCATTGATTAACTCCGTACGTAATGCGGAGTTGCTGTTGTCTTTATCCATCAGCAAACGTGGACCAGTTGCTGGAGTGAAGGGGACGGCAACAACAAGTTTCGGGTAATATTTTAGACCATGTCGAGAATAGGCATCTGCCCAGGCAGAATCAAAAACGAATTCCCCATAGGAGTTGTCTTTCAAGTACATGGGGACAGCTGCAAGCAACGATTCTTTCTCATAAAGGCAGACAAACCGGCTATGCCAGCCCCATTTTTCTAGGCAATCATTATTTTCTAGGGCAGATAGAAATGCATAATCAATGAAAGGATTGTCTTGAAGTTGTAAGCAATTCCACTGTTGGACTGGAATGTCATTGATACTGGTAATAATGCGGATCTCAGGCATGAACGTAAACTCGTGTTTTACTTACCATATATGTAGGTGTATATAGTTAATACTATTGCCTATACTAGGGTTATTAGTCTCTACTAAATATAACAATAACAGGTTTAAGAGCTATGAACAGAGTTCTCTGCATTTGCTTAAGCTATGTCATTGGTGCCGCTTTATTGTTTGGCATGACCTCGGTTGCCCAGGCATTACCTCGGTGTTTGCATGTCATGTCTTATCATCAAGGTTACGAATGGAATGATGGTATTGAAACAGGAGTTGAAAGCGTTTTAAGCGGCAAGTGTGAGCTGCGGAAGTTTTACATGGATTCCAAACGCAACACATCACCTGAATTTATTAAAAAGATGGCGCTTCAGGCAAAAAAAGAGATTGAGCAATATAAGCCAGATGTTGTGATTGCCTCGGATGACAATGCGTCACGTTACCTTGTTCAGGTTTATTATAAAAACGCTGATACCCCAATAGTTTTTAATGGCATTAATTGGACTGCCGAAGCTTATGGTTACCCTTACAAAAATACAACAGGGATGGTTGAAGTAGCGCCAATCGAAGTCATGTTAGAAACAGCACAACGAAATATAATAAATATTAGCAAAGTAGTTTTTCTTTCCGACGATGTATTGTCTGAGCATAAAAATTTCACTTTTTTTAAACGTGCCTATGGGCGTAAAGGGATCACAGTGAGCCCTATCTTTGTGAAAAATATGAGCGACTGGGAAAATGGATTTATTGATGCACAGGCAAGTGATTTTGTTATTTTAGGTAATAATGCAGGAATAAATGATTGGGACCCAAAACGGGCAATACGTCATGTAAAATACCGAGGTAGAAAACTTACAATGACAACATCTGAATGGATGATGCCATACACTATGGTTGGTGTTAGTAAGATAGCATCAGAACAAGGCGAATGGGCGGCGGAAGTTGCGTTAGAAATATTATCTGGCACGAATGTGTCTGATATACCTATAACGATTAATCGACGCTGGTCAATATATCAGAATAAATCTCTCTTATCGAAAGCGGGCATAAAAATTGATGATGTGACTCGCCTCAAAGCGGTTTCCAAACAGTAATTAAATGAAAGATTCTAGTAAATTAGAATTAAGATCAAAATACTTATCTATTTTGATTGGTGTTGGAGTTGGCTTCAGTATTTTGGCTTTCATTATAGGGATTAAAGTTTCCTTAGACGATATGGAAAGAGAATTCCAGCAATCGGCTGAACAAGCATTTTCCAGAATCGAAAACAGGTTTCAACTTGTTACGCAAATAGACGAAGATCTTGCGCAGTTTTTTTATGCCTCAACTGAAGTTACAGCAATAGAGTTCGAGCAATTCACTCGTGTAATTATAGATCGGAATAATTTTTTGCGTCGAATTATGTTCTCGAAAGTTATAAATAAAATAGATAAAGATGCGTATGAATCCATAAAACACGAAGAAGGTTATACCGGTTTCAAGATAAGGACTTTTTCAGAAAGCACTAATAAATCAGACCGTCTTTATCCTGTTGATTATTATGAGCCGAAGACGGTCGAGTCTAGTCTTTGGTTTGGTTTGGATTTGGGTTCGCTTTCATCCATTCAGGATGCATTTAATCAAATACATCGGGATTCTTTTTTATCGGTTTCGGGGCCAATTGATGTTGGTCGAGATTCCTTGTTATTTATTATGCATGCACTTGTACCGGGCGGTGGTGAATTACCCTCATCATTTATAGAAAATAGTGATTTATACGGTGTGCTTTCGTATATGGTTAATATTGATAGCTTCTTGAACCTGAAAGACAGCACATCAGATGATCTTGCGTATAATGTTTTGCTTGATGGTAATGAAATTTACACGTCGCATGATTTTTCAGAACCAGTAATGTTATCAATTCCGCTAAAAATAGAGCGCGATTTTGTTTTTTCAAACAAGTCAGTCCATGTTCAGGTTAATAAAAACCTGCTTTGGACAGACATTAATTTTCTATTACCTGTTTTTATATTATTTACTGGGTTACTAATTACATTTTTTCTCTATGCATCTTCAAGAACAGTATTTCAGCGCACGGATCTGCTTGAGGAGCAAAAGGATGAAATTGGTCGCCAAGTAAAGAACCAAACGCGGCAACTTCGTCACCAAGCCGCATCATTGGCATTGACGCGAGATCAAGCGTTGAAAGCGAGTCAAACAAAGTCGACGTTTCTCGCTAATATGAGTCATGAATTACGCACACCGCTAAATTCAATTATCGGTTTTTCTGAAATTTTAGAGCGGGGTATGAGTGGCCCCGTTTCTGAAGAGCAAAAAAAGCAACTTGATATCATTCTTGTCAATGCGAGAGGTCTGCTATCGTTAATCAATGACGTTTTAGACCTTTCAAAAATCGAATCGGGTAAGGTCGATGTTGAAATTAGTTCTATTAATATTGAGGAGTTTTTTCAGGCCCTGAAAGAAACTTTTACTCCTTTAGCGAAGGAAAAAAATCTCAAGTTTGACTCCGTCATTAGTGTTGATCCTGCCGTAATATATACAGATCATGAGAAATTAAGACAAGTGTTGGTTAATCTAATAGCAAATGCAATTAAGTTCACCAATGAAGGTGGTGTTACGATTGAATTCTTTTCACACCTAGAGTATTTCTGTTTTCGAATAATTGATACGGGAATTGGTATATCACGGAATAAATTACGAAATATATTTGATGATTTTTATCAAGTGGAAGGAAGCGCTTCTCGGAACTACGAAGGTACTGGACTTGGTTTAGCAATAAGTCAGCGTTTCGCAGAATTATTAGGTGGCTTCATTAATGTTGAAAGCACAGAAGGTGTTGGTTCTATATTTAGTATTTATGTTTCTGATATGAGAACACTTGAGAAAGAAAAGTTGACAGTTGAATAAAAAAAGCCCAATGACGTTTGTTATCATTGGGCTCTCTATTTTTTTACTTTTTTAAGTTGTCCAGGTAACGTTCAGCATCAAGCGCAGCCATACAGCCCGAGCCAGCTGAAGTAATTGCTTGGCGGTAGATATGATCGGCAACATCACCGGCTGCAAAAACACCTTCAACACTAGTCATCGTCGCGTTGCCTTCTGAACCACCCTGTACGCTTAGGTAGCCATGCTCCATATAGAGTTGGTTCTCAAAGATGTCGGTGTTTGGCTTATGGCCAATGGCGATAAATACACCGTGTACATCGACTTGTTTAGTTGAGCCGTCTTCGGTGCTTTTAAGGCGTAAGCCATTAACTCCGGCATCATCACCAAGCACTTCATCAAGTTCATAATTCCATTCTATGGTGACATTGCCATTTTTAGCTTTTTCCATTAATTGATCGGCAAGGATCTTTTCTGAACGGAAGCTATCACGGCGATGCACGATAGTGACATGGTCGGCAATATTGGCAAGATAAAGTGCTTCTTCAACCGCCGTATTACCACCACCTATGACCGCGACATTTTGGTTTTTGTAGAAGAAGCCATCACAAGTTGCACATGCTGAAACGCCGCGCCCTTTAAAAGCTTCTTCTGACTCAAGTCCGAGATATTGTGCTGATGCGCCTGTCGCGATAATTAATGCATCACAGGTATATTCACCAGAGTCACCTGTTAATTTAAATGGACGTGTTTGTAGATCCACCTTATTAATGTATTCAAAAATGATTTCGGTATTAAAACGCTCTGCATGCAGGCGCATTCTTTCCATCAATTCTGGCCCTTGTACACCTTCATTGTCGCCAGGCCAATTGTCGACATCCGTTGTGGTCATTAATTGACCACCTTGTTCAAGACCTGTAATCATCACTGGATTTAGGTTGGCGCGTGCAGCATAAACCGCTGCAGAATAGCCTGCTGGGCCTGAGCCAATGATAATAAGGGGGCAGTGTCGTACTTCACTCATGAAAATAAACTCCGAAATGTCGAATTAATGCTAGCTTTGAGGTGCAAGCAGCTCAATAGTTCAAGATATTGGCGCTATGGTACGCAAAGCTATGCAGGGGGTAAAGTAGTCTTGCATGGAGCTGCTCTGATGGCTCTAGCCATACTTTCTGACTCGGAGAGCAGTTTGTCCCGCTATCAATGTCGATGTTGCTGAAATAGTGCATTTAGAGGTACAAAAACACACTTATATAGGGGAAAAAATCATCAATATTTGATAAAGTTAGCCAAATAAACGCGTCTTTATTGTAGAGTGATTGCTCACAATCAGGCGGCATAATAATACGACTATTAAAGAGACGGTTACTCCATTGGCTCAGGCAAAACATAAGAAAAAAACAGCTCCTCCAGCTCAGCCTCACACGCACCGTGGTTTGCGTGAAGGGACTTTGCTTATTTTCATCGCCGTGAGTGTTTACCTGCTATTAAGCTTACTCAGTTATAGCAAGGCCGATCCCGCTTGGTCACACACCGGTGACACTATCGGTGCTATTCATAATTTGGGCGGCATATCGGGTGCTTATTTTGCCGATGTGTTTCTCTACTGGTTTGGTTTGATGGCGTATTTGTTCCCAGTGATGCTTGGTTATAGTGGTTGGTTGCTATATCGGGGCCGTGAGGAAAAAGGCTTTGATGCATGGCACTTGGGTTTACGGGCGGTCGGCTTCTTACTTACACTGGTCGCCGGTGCCGGACTTGCCAGTTTGCATGTACAGCAGCCTGAACTTCAGTTACCGCTTGGGCCTGGCGGTATCCTGGGTGATATTGTCGGTAGTAGCTTAGTCAGTGCATTTAGCTTCTTGGGTGCAACATTATTACAACTTGCACTGTTCCTTGCTGGTATCACACTATTTACAGGCCTTTCCTGGTTCTGGTTGATGGATGTCACGGGTAAGTACAGTATCTTGCTGGCGTTTGCGGTGCGTCATCAGGCGACCAACTTGCGCGAATACCTCGCTGGACGACGTGCACGGCAACAGCGAACTGCAACAGTCGAGAGTGCAAAACGAATAACACGCAAGCGCAAATCGCCGGTCATCGAGAAAAGTATTCCTGCACCTAAGGTCAGTGCGCGTGCAGAGCGTGAGCGACAAGTACCTTTGTTTGAAACGGTAGAAGACACACCATTACCCCCAATATCTCTATTAGATGAGCCAACTGAAAATATTCATAAAGTATCGAATGAGGCACTTGAGGCTATCTCGCAGCTAGTTGAGATTAAATTTCGTGATTTTGGCATCGAGGTTGAAGTGGTTGCGGTGCATCCTGGCCCGGTAATTACGCGATTTGAATTACAACCTGCAGCAGGTGTTAAAGTCAGTCAAATTAGCAATCTCGCAAAAGACCTGGCGCGTGCTTTGGCAACGGTAAGTGTTCGTATCGTTGAAGTGATACCGGGTAAGTCGGTTATCGGTCTAGAAGTGCCAAATGAGAACCGCGAAATTGTGCGCCTGAGTGAAATTATTAACTCACAAGAATACGACGATAATAAGTCAGGATTATTATCGATTGCATTAGGCAAGGATATTGCCGGTTATCCAAAAGTTTATGACCTTGGTAAAATGCCGCATATGTTAGTTGCAGGAACAACGGGTTCAGGTAAATCGGTTGCGATCAACGCAATGATTTTAAGTTTGCTCTATAACGCGACGCCACATGATGTGCGGTTGATTATGGTTGACCCTAAAATGCTGGAGTTATCGATATACGAAGGTATCCCGCATTTATTAACGCCAGTTGTGACGGATATGAAAGATGCAGCAAATGCTTTACGTTGGTGTGTTGCGGAAATGGAACGGCGTTATAAATTAATGGCGGCCTTGGGTGTACGCCACCTTAATAGCTATAACCGAAAAATTAAAGAGGCCGACGAAAAAGGTGAACCAATTCCGGACCCACTGTTCAAACAGGAAGATGGTCTGGAAGAAACACCTCCAAATTTAGAGCATTTGCCATTTATTGTGATCATTATTGATGAGCTTGCCGATATGATGATGGTTGTGGGTAAAAAAGTGGATGAATTGATTGCACGTTTAGCACAAAAAGCACGTGCATCAGGAATACATTTGATATTGGCAACTCAGCGGCCATCGGTTGATGTGATTACGGGTTTGATTAAAGCGAATATTCCTACGCGTGTTGCTTTCCAGGTATCGAGTAAAATTGATTCAAGAACCATCCTTGATCAAGGCGGAGCAGAGCAGCTATTGGGACATGGCGATATGTTATATATGGCGCCGGGTAGTGGCGTGCCGACACGTATACATGGCGCTTTTGTTTCTGATGAAGAAGTGCATAAGGTTGTAGCGAACCTCAAAGGCAAGGGTGAGCCAGACTATATCGAAAATATTGTTAGTGAGACTAGTGGTGATGGTGTGCCGGGTATGCCGGGTGGAGATAGTGCAGAGGCAGAAGATGCTGATCCACTTTATGATCAAGCTGTGGCAATAGTTACTCAGTCACGCCGGGCCTCTATCTCAGGCGTGCAGCGTCGGTTAAAGGTTGGTTATAACCGGGCCGCACGTATGATAGAAGAGATGGAGCGCACTGGCGTTGTTAGTGAAGTACAAAGTAATGGGATGCGAGAAGTGATTGCACCACCTCCACCCGAGGCATAATTATGTTGAAAGTAGTTGTTATATTATTGGGTTTAACAATGTCCGGTTTTCTGCAAGCAGGAACAGGCACGGATAGATTAATGGCTTTTTTTTCTGATGTAACTTCTGTGCGTGCTGATTTTACTCAGCAAGTCGTGGGGGTGAAGCAAAAAGTATTGCAAGAAACCAGTGGTCAAATGTTATTACTCCGACCAGGACGTTTTCGTTGGGATTATAAAAAACCTTATGAGCAACAAATTGTATCGAATGGTAAAAAGGTATGGTTGTACGATGTTGATTTAGAGCAAGTCACTGTAAAAACATTGGATGGTGTATTGGGTTCTACGCCAGCATTACTATTAAGTAGTGATACACCAATAGAGGAAAATTTCTCCATTCGTGAACTGGGTGAAGAACAAAATTTGCAGTGGGTTGAATTAATCCCGTTACAAAAGGAATCAGGCTTCGATAAATTGGTGCTTGGCTTTGATGATGTTAGTTTAATTAACATGGAGCTACACGATGCCTTCGGTCAGTTGACTCGATTGCATTTTAGTAAAACGGAACACAACCCTGTAATTGATCCTGCAAGATTTGATTTCATTCCACCTAAAGATGTCGATGTTATTGGTGAATAAACGAATTCACTAATGAAGGATACTCGCGCTGATTTATTTTCAAATGAATTGCTTGATATGAACAGCAGGCCTTTAGCGGATCGCTGTCGGCCAACTGATTTGTCAACATTCTATGGTCAAACGCATTTACTTGCAGCAGATAAACCATTACGTCTTGTTATTGAGTCTGGGAATCTGCATTCGATGTTGTTTTGGGGGCCACCTGGAACGGGTAAAACTACCTTAGCTAGAATGATCGCCAATAATTGTCGTGCGCAGTTTTTGAGTGTGTCAGCGGTATTGTCAGGCGTGAAGGAAATACGCGCCGCGGTAGAGCAAGCCCAACAAGCGAAAGGTGAAGGGCGACAAACAGTATTGTTTGTAGATGAAGTGCATCGTTTTAATAAATCTCAACAAGATGCATTCTTGCCTTATGTTGAAGATGGTACGTTTATTTTTATTGGTGCGACGACTGAGAACCCCTCATTTGAATTAAATAATGCCTTATTGTCTCGTTCGCGTGTTTATGTTTTAAAGCAACTCGCGGTTGATGAGTTGGTAACGATTCTCGAGCGTGGCTTGAATGATACTGAGGTTGGACTCGGTTCTACTGGATTGATTGTATCTTCACAACAGCTGGAAAAATTAGCGTTTGCCGCTGATGGTGATGCACGGCGCGCCCTAAACTTTTTAGACATACTGGCATCACTGGCTCAAGCGGAGCAGAACGGTAGTTGCAGTACTGATGATGCTTTGGTCAATGAAGTTATTAAAGGTGGTGTGAGACGTTTTGATAAAGGGGGCGAAGCCTTTTATGATCAAATATCAGCCTTACATAAATCAGTACGCGGTTCTGCAGTAGATGCGGCACTTTACTGGTTAGCCCGTATGCTTGATGGAGGTTGTGAGCCACTTTATATTGCGCGGCGAGTCGTGCGTATGGCATCAGAAGATATTGGTAATGCCGATCCACGCGCATTAGCAATAGCACTTGATGCATGGGAAACCATTGAACGACTTGGTAGTCCTGAAGGTGAATTGGCTTTGGCGCAGGCGGTAGGATATTTGGCGATTGCACCAAAGAGTAACGCTATTTACAAAGCCTTTAATAAAGTAATGGCAGAGGTAAAACAATCCAATAGTCTCGAGGTACCATTACACTTGCGTAATGCACCAACGGCGTTAATGGACGACCTCGATTATGGCAAAGGGTATCGTTATGCACATGATGAGCCGGAAGGGTACGCTGCCGGTGAGCAGTATTTTCCTGATGGCATGGAGCCACAACAATATTACCAGCCTGTTCATCGCGGCTTGGAAGACAAGATTGCTGCTAAATTAGAACGTTTACGCCAACAAGATCGTGATTATTTGAATGATAAAGGAAATGAATCATCATGATGTCGCAAATATTGATTATCGCAGCAGGTGGTGGTCTCGGTGCGGTGTTACGTTTCCTTGTTTCGAATGGTGTTTATGCCGTCGCTGGAAGAGATTTTCCTTATGGCACACTAACGGTCAATGTACTCGGGAGCCTGCTAATGGGGATACTATATGTGTTACTCGTTGAACGGGTTGCTTTTGCGGTAGAATGGCGTGCTTTTTTGATGGTCGGTGTACTAGGAGCATTTACAACATTTTCGACATTTTCTATTGAGACATTATTGTTGATTGAGACGGGTGAGCATATTAAGGCGTTATTGAACATGTTCACGAGTGTTATTCTATGTGTACTAGCGACATGGAGTGGTGTCGTTGGTTTTAGACACCTATATGGAGGTTGATATGGCTGAGACCGTTACTATGGTTAGGCTTTATTTGTCAGAGTCGGATTCACAGTTGGCACCTCTGTTGAAGACGTTGCATGACGAAGAAAAGGTTAAGGGTGTGACTGCATTTCGGGGTATCGCAGGCTTCGGGGCTTCAGGTAAAATGCACTCTTCGTCATTACTCGATTTGTCACTGGATCTGCCTATTGTTATTGAGTTTTTTGATAGTCCAGATAAGGTTGCAAGGATACTTGAACATTTATCACCACAGTTCGATACAGGGCGAATGGTCCATTGGTCGGTTCAGGTAAATACACAATTATAAAATTTAACTTAGATTAAGATGAGATTAATTTATGCTAGACCCACAATTACTACGTGCTGATCTTAAGCAGGTCGCAGAAAAACTTGCGCGCAGAGGTTTTGCGCTTGATACAGATGCACTAGAAAAACTTGAACAGCAGCGTAAAAAAATCCAAATGGATACGGAAGCGTTGCAAAGTGAGCGCAATAAAAGCTCTAAGGCAATTGGCAAAGCCAAGGCTGCTGGTGAAGATATTCAGCCCTTGCTTGATGAGGTTGCGTCATTGGGCGATAAATTAAAATTTGCCGAGAGTGAATTAAGTGACGTTCAGGAAAAATTGCAAGCCATACATTTAGATATTCCGAATATTTTGTTTGACGATGTTCCGGAAGGTAAAAATGAAGATGATAACCTTGAAATTAGACGTATAGGTGAGCCGCGCAGCTTTGATTTTGAACCAGAAGATCATGTTGAAGTAGGTGAGAAACTTGGCATGCTTGATTTTGAGGTGGCAGCAAAAATTAGTTGCGCACGTTTTAGTGTCATGAAAAATGATTTGGCGAGACTACATCGTGCCTTAACTCAGTTTATGCTTAATACTCATATTGATGATCATGGTTATACAGAAGCATATGTTCCTTACCTGGTAAATAGTGATAGCCTTCATGGTACGGGGCAATTACCTAAATTTGGCGAAGACCTGTTCGCTATGAAAGGTAACCAAGAGCTTTATTTAATTCCAACTGCGGAAGTACCTGTCACGAATATCGTTCGCGGTGAAATTCTTGCCGCTGAAGTATTGCCACTTAAATTCGTCGCACATACGCCATGCTTTCGAAGTGAGGCGGGTTCTCATGGTAAAGATACACGCGGCATGATTCGCCAACATCAATTTGAGAAAGTCGAATTGGTGCAAATTGTTCATCCTGATGATTCAGTTCGCGCACACGAAGAACTCACTAGTCATGCCGAGACTATTCTGCAAAAGTTGGAACTACCATATCGCGTGGTTGACCTTTGTAGTGGTGATGTTGGTTTTAGTGCGGCGCGGACTTATGATCTTGAAGTGTGGTTACCGGGCCAGAAAAAATACCGTGAAATTTCATCTTGCAGTAATTTTATGGACTTCCAGGCGCGTCGACTTCAAGCTCGTTGGCGAAGTGCCGATATGAAGAAGCCACAATTGGTGCATACGGTAAACGGTTCCGGTCTGGCGGTCGGTCGTACATTGGTTGCGGTCATGGAAAATTATCAGCAGGCCGATGGCAGTATTGAAATACCGATGGTACTGCGCCCTTATATGGGTGGTCGTGAAATTATTACCGCTTAGCTAGATCTTTACATAACCTTATGATGGGAAAGGCATTTGTTTTGCTGGATGGCTTTCACATGGGTATAATGCCGCGTTTGTTGACAATATAGTCATTAATTTCGATCTGGACGCTGATTTTATGGATTTCTTTCCTATATTCATGAACTTGCAACAACGTGACTGCCTTATTGTAGGTGGTGGCGAAGTAGCAACTCGTAAAGCTTCACTTTTATTGGACGCGCATGCTCGGGTTGTTGTGATTGCTCCCGAACTGACTGCGACGCTTTCTGAATGGCTAAAAGATGGCAAAATTAGCCATGAGGCACGCACATTTATTGAGACAGATGTGGACGGTATATCACTTGTTATTGCCGCAACAGATGATGAAACAATTAATAAAATGGTGCATGCTGCTGCTACGGCGAAGAACATTCTGATTAACGTCGTTGATAGTCCCGATTTATGTACCTTTATTGTGCCATCAATAGTAGATCGTTCACCTGTGATAGCCGCTATATCAACAGGAGGTGCATCACCTGTATTAGCACGTATGATTCGTTCACGCTTGGAAAGCTTGTTACCAAGCGCCTATGGTCGTTTAGCAAAAATGACAGCAAGCTTTCGTGATCGTGTCAAAGCCCGTTTTGAAAATCCTAAAGATCGTCGCCTTTTCTGGGAACGTGTTTTACAAGGCCCAGCAGCTGAAATGGTTTTTGCTGGTCGTGATAGTGATGCTGAAAAAGAAATTTCAAAGTCGCTTACTACAGCAGAGCAGGACGATAAGGTTGGCGAGGTGTACCTCATTGGCGCTGGCCCGGGAGATCCTGACCTCCTTACATTTAGAGCACTACGTTTGATGCAACAAGCTGATGTGGTTGTGCATGATCGCCTGGTTTCTCAACAGGTCATCGATTTATCGCGTCGCGATGCAGAGCGTATTTACGTAGGTAAAGAACGTAATAATCATGCTGTGCCACAAGAGGATATTAACCATTTATTGGTACGGTTAGCGAAGGAAGGTAAACGTGTTTGTCGTTTGAAAGGTGGCGATCCGTTTATTTTTGGTCGCGGCGGCGAAGAGATCGATACGCTTGTTGAAGAGGGCGTGTCATTTCAGGTTGTTCCAGGTATTACTGCTGCATCTGGTGCCGCATCATATACCGGTATTCCATTAACTCATCGTGACTATTCTCAATCGGTTGTTTTTGCTACGGGTCATTTAAAAAATGGCATGATTGATATCAATTGGCCTGGTTTAGTACAACCAAATCAGACATTGGTTTTCTACATGGGGTTAGTGGGTATTAAGGTTATTTGCAAAGAGTTGATCGCGCATGGTATGTCAGCGGATATGCCAATTGCATTAGTACAAAAAGCCACTACACCAGAACAACGTCTATTTACTGGCACCTTAGCCAATATGCACGAAGTTGTTGATCGTGAAGACATCAAACCACCGACACTGATTATTGTTGGAGAAGTAGTTAAGTTACACGAAAAACTGAATTGGTATAGCGAAAAGAGTTAAATGTTTTCTCTTTTTAATTTGGAATCTTCGTAAAATTTAGAGACAAAGTCCGGAAATTCGCTGGCAGGTAGCGGTTTACTAAAGTAATAGCCTTGAATGTTATTGCAGCCATGTGCTAGTAGCATATCAAGTTGAGAAGTTGTTTCTACACCTTCGGCAATGACATCCATACCGAGGCTTGTTGACATGGCAATGATTGTTTTCGCAATAAGACCTTCACCTAATGAGTCAATGTCACTAACAAAACTACGATCAATTTTTATTGTGTCAATTGGGAAATTCTGTATATGGCTTAATGATGAGTAACCAGTACCAAAATCATCAATTGAGATCTCCATACCTATTTCTTTGAATTGCTGCAAGACATGAATTATTTCATCCGTTTTTGTTGCCGCCATACTTTCTGTTATTTCAACATCAACCTGACTAGATGGAAGACCTGTTTTATTTAACAAGACCTTAATGTCTTCGTAAATGTCATTGCCGGAAAACTGTTTTATAGACAGGTTGATCCCAACCTTAAATATTCCCAATTCTTCATCGGCCCATTGCTTCGTTTGTGCAAATGCCTGTTCAAATATTGATTTGCTTAATGGAATAATGAGTCCGGTTTGTTCGGCAATATCAATAAATTTAAAAGGCGGAACAAGTCCCTTGATTGGATGCTGCCATCGAGCCAGCGCCTCGAAACCGGTAATTTTCCCTGTTGCAGCATTGATTTGCGGTTGAAAATGAGGGATAAATTCACCACGCTCAATACCTTTACGCATATCATTTTCAATTTCGAGTCTTTCTTGAGCCTGTTTATTAGAATGTTCGCTATAAAATAAATAACGACCACCACCTTCCTTGGATGCATTAAGCATTGCATTTTCAGCGCCCAGAATTGTGGCTTCGGCACTATTGTTATCAACAGGATAAATACTAATACCAATACTAACACTGATAAAAATCTCATGAGTATCAATATTAAAAGGTTCGATGGTTAAATTAAGGATTGATTCAGCCATGCCGGTTACACGAGCGAAGTCACTAAAATCTTTTAACATGACAGCAAAGGTGCTGTCATTAAATCTTGAAATAACAATATTATCGGACTGTAATTCTTTAAGTCGGCTCGCAAATGATACTAGTATAGTCTCAGTTGCTTTATATCCGAGTGACTCAGATAAGTTTCGTATATTGTCGAGAGTTGCCATATATACAACAACAGAACCATTTTTATCTTTTGAGTGAACGACATCTTTAATTACTTTCTCAGTAAAGAGTCGACGATTAGGTAAATCGGTTAGTAGATCATAATGATTTTGATGATGAATAATGGATTGGCTTGATTTTAATTCGGTTATGTCTTGAACAATACCAATTATTTTCACAGGATGACCAGTTCGATCATTGATGAATTCGGCATGTTGTAATACGTAAAGTTCAGTATTGTCTTTGGCAATTAATCTATGCTCTAGTTGATAGCCAGTGCCGTTACTCATTGCATCTACGATGCACGATCTAACTGTCTCTTGCTCTGAAGGATGCGCAAAATCTACCAGTGAACTGAGTTGTTCCAGCTCTTCATCCGGAGATAGGTCAAGTAGTGAACGTAATTGGTCTGAAATTGAGAAGGTATTATCTTCTAGTGATAATTCCCATGAGCCTAATTTAGCAATGTCCTGGGCTTGGGAAAGCCTGATTTGCTGGCCTTGCAATTCTTCATGCATATTTCTGGCATGCAATGCATAATGAACGCGTTGTTCAAAAAGAAGCCAATTAATGGGTTTGCTGATAAAGTCAGTTGCGCCAGATTCTAAAGCTGACTTCACTGATTCAACATCATCAAGCCCGGTTAACATGATAATGGGTAACTCGAGGGGGTTTGAGCTTTCGCGAATTTTCTTAGATGCCGCATAACCATCCATGACAGGCATCATGACGTCCATTAAAATTATATGTGGTGATACTGAATTGTATAATTCAATAGCCTCTTTTCCATTAACCGCTTCAAATATATTATAACCTGAATTCTTTAAAATACGGCTAACCATATGCCGAGTGACATTGTCATCATCTACAACAAGAATATTTGTTTGTTCGTTTGTAAGCATAAGTTTCTAGTTTATATTCATTTTTTCGAGAACACATTGGAATTCATCATCGATTAATTTAACTTGATCGGCGTGATTAACGAGATTGTTTTTTCTGGCTTGATGCTCAAGATATTCTAGGCGTTTGAATAAGCGAATGAAGCCAAAACTGCCACTACTGGATTTAAGCGTGTGTGATATTTGCAGCATAGAATTGACATCATTTGTTCTAGAAGCACTTTTTAATTCGTCTAATTGAGGTGGGAAACTTGATATAAAATCATTAACCAGCTCAGCAAAATGCTCGCCGAGTAATTCTTTTAATGGGCGCACAACTTCATCATCTAGGCTAGGTAGGCCGGCAAAAGGATATTGCTCACTCATTTAAATCAATCCAGTTCGATTTATGTTATTGCTTATTCTGATGTCACCTAAATGGTATCGGCTTCATTCTCTAATTTATGAAGCCCAGTGTATATAATTGATGCGAAAAATGTAGTGAAATTATGTTAAATTCTTATTAAACAGTATGTTAGCCTTCTTGTTCAGGGCGAAGATTGACGGCAAAATACTCATCTGCAAATTCAAAATCAACATCTTTATTAGTGTTATTAACCATTACTTGTTCATAGTCATTCCAGCCACGAAGCCCGGTTTTTAATGAGGCTATATTTTGATAGCCCAATTGCTGCATCATGGACGCAGCAAGCACGCTACGCATACCCGATCGGCAGATAACAACAATCTCCTGATTGCGCGCTGCAGCCAATTCTGGAATGGTTTCTTCAAAATTAAATTCACAAGCTGACTCAAGAATTCCACGTGGTGCAGAGATTGAGTCTTTTATATGCATTGCACTAAACTCATAGGGTTCTCTGATATCGACAAGCATTGGAGGTGTTTTAGATTCAAGTTTCTCTTCAAGATCCCATGGCATTATTTCTGTGATTGTTTTGCTGGTTTCTTCAACAATTTGCATAAATGTTTTCATAGTAGCTATTCTTTATCTGATAATATTTAGATACGCATGCCGTGTTCAACCGCAATTACAGCAGCTTCCACTCGAGAATGGACGCCCAGTTTCCGTAAGATGGCTTTTACGTGAAGCTTTACTGTGCCATCTGAAATACCAAGGTGTCGTGCAATGACTTTGTTACTTTCACCCTCTGCTATATGCGCCAATATTTCTTGTTCACGTGGAGTTAGTTCAGAAAGCGGGGTGGCTGGCTCAATGGTATCTTGTTTAGACGGTTTTCCTTGGATGATATTTGTGAGCGAAGCAATCAATTCTTTAGCAACGACATTTTTCCCAGTCATTGCATCATTTAAAGCCGGAATTAATTCATCAGGATCCATATCTTTAAGCAAGTATCCTTGGGCGCCTTCGCGTAATGCGCGTGCGAGATCAGCTTCGTCGCGACTCATACTTAGCATTAGTACAGATGTTTTAATATCTTCAGCTTTGATTTTCTCAAGGGTTTCAAGGCCACTCATGCCTGGCATCTTTATGTCGAGAAGAGTAATGTCGGGACTGGTTTCCTTGGCAATGGCAATACCTTCTTCGCCACTGCCGGCTGAACCCACAACATCAATGCCTCGGCTCATTAGTAATTCTTCTAAGCCTTTTCTAACAAGGGCATGATCGTCAATTAATAGAACGCGCAAAATAAGACTCCGGTAAAAATCGGTTATTGAGTATGTGATGACGCAGGTACATGCAATAAAACACGTGTACCTTCGCCTGGTTCGCTTTCGATTTGCAATTCACCATTAATAGCGTTTGCACGTTCTTTCATAACAGAGAGCCCGATATGTTCACCAGGTTCCGCATCAATTTCATTTTCTTTAATACCTTGTCCGTCATCTTCGATCAGAACATTGCAGCCATCTTTAGGCAATCGATTAATAAGCACCCTAATATTGCAAGCATCACTGTGTTTTTTAATATTAGCCAATGCTTCCTGAATTATTCGATAAACCTGAAGTTCTTGAGCGGGGGATAGGCCTGAGTGTTCTTTGCTGTCATCACAATGAACGTAAGTATTAATACCCGTTTCTTGTTTGAATGTGTATAACAAGTCATTTACGGCATAGACAAGGCCACGTTCATCCATTTTCGAACGGAAATTTGATAATAATTCTCGTAAACTTGTATGTGCGTCATCAATGGCAGTATTGAGGTTACGAACTTCGTTTTGTGCATGGCGAATATCTTTACGGTAAAGTGTTTCCCCCATCATTTTTGTTTGCAGCCGCATACTGACTAATGACTGCGCCAAGGAATCATGTAGTTCATTGGCGATCATGTTACGTTCTTCCATTATCGCAAGGCGACGCGCATTGTGGTCTAAACGGGTTTTCTCAATAGCCAAACCAAGATGTTTGCCAATCGAGTTAAGTAGATCGCGAGCATCCTTGCCTAATTCACTACTCGGTCTATCCAGAAAAAGATTATAGACACCGAGTATGCGGTCTTGATATTGTAAGGGAACGACAACGAGCTCTTTACAGTCACCGTCAATAACAGGGCAAGAAAGAAATTGGTTGCATGCCTCGATACCTTTTTGGATCCCAAGACCACCATGGCGTGTTATTTTGCCACACAAACACCGGTTAACATCGACGAGTTTATCTTCTTCCTTGATTTTTTTGCTAAGACCTCGACTCGCAACAAGTCGAGTCATGTTTTTACTATCAAGTAGCCGTACGCTTGCACCTCGCGCATCGACCAACGTCATTAATGTATCGAGAAATTGTTCGAGTAGCTCATCTAGACTGTGTGCTGAGCTGAGACTGGTCGCTATGTCATAGAGTATTTCCAGAGAGCGTGATTTGTCGGCAATATGTTCAGTTTGTTTTTGAACTTGCGTATCCATTTCATCTGTTAAATTATGAAGCTCATCCGTCAAGCTATTAATATCTTGAAGGAGGTTCGCAAACTCACCTCGAGGCGGTAAAGCGATATGTGTGTCGAGATCACCTGAACGAATGCGTATTGACCATTGACGTAATCCATCGAGGGGATCAAGTAACTGTCGACGTATTCGTTGCACTGTATGCGCGACTAAACCTAAACCCACGATGGCCAAACAAGCTTGTGCTAACGAAATGACTTGATAACTATTAGGTGATGAGTAAAGCATGAATGTACTAATGGCTAATAATATAAGAATGCTAAATAAAGCCACGACAGGAATGAGTAGGCAGTTCTGTGAGAGACGGTTGCCAACGCGTTTGCCGTCATCTTGTTCAGATTCAACATTACTACTGGTCGAACGATTGTTAGTAGTTTGGCTCATAAGATATTAATTCTGGAAAACAGCCGTTATTCTAACAAATATTCCGGATCTGGCCTATTACCGTCGTAGGCGGTACTCGGATACAACGCGCATTATTTCGGGGAAAGGCAGTTCTGTGAGCTTGCTATATTTGGCTAGTACATCTTCAATTAGCTGATGCACATCATTTTCGTCGGCGGGCTTGTTTAGTAATTCCTGTATTGCTTGTAGTCCACCACATTTCAACTTCATTTCCTGCCCATGGGTTAACACAGGGGTGTGTTTGGCCAATTTAAGTGCGAATCGAGCATTTTTCTTGAGTAATAACACTAATTCAATGCAATCTGCACGAGCGAGCATATTAGTGCAAATGATATTCTCTTTTTCACCAATAAAAGTGGTTTGTGATTGCGCACAAGTGAAGTGTACGGTCTGTACAGCACGTTCAAATGGACAGTAATCCGCAGCCATGAGTCTTGATTAGTTGTCTTGAGGGGCCTTGTGATTAGGATCATTAGGATTGATGAAGATGAAGTGCATTTCTTCATTCTCAAGAGGAACGTAGTCGATGGTCGCGCCGATCAATAGATCGCGTGAACTAGGTGCAATGAGCACTTCCAGACCTTCTAATTCAACAATAACATCTTCATCTGTCTTATTGTCATCAAAGCCCATGCCGTACTGTATGGCGCCATTTTCGTCTTGTAACGCAGCAATACGTAAAGACATTTCAGCGGTGTCATCCGTCATGGATTGTTTGATTTGCGCTAGGGCAGTGTCTGTGATTTTCAACATAATTCTATACCTTCAAGATTCTGTGATGATTTATTAGTGAGTATAAACTGGATAAAACGTTCTACCCAAGGATTACTGTCGACATTCCGTTGATGGGTATAACAGGCAAGCATGTTCTTATATATGATGCCATCGTACTCGCCATTAATACCATGCCCACGTTTCATAGTGTAGGCAGTCTGGAATTCGTTATTGGGTTCAAAGTTATCAAGACTAGAATAATGAAATTCATGGGCCTGATGTGATGAAGCCGAGTCGGATTCGAGTGTGGGCCAGATAAATTCATTCGATTCTTCAATTTGTACATAGCCACGACCCTGTGGCTTTTCATGCATGAGGGTGTCGCCGGGAATAATGCCGACCATGCTGTTTTTCTTGTTATTCCAGGTTAATGATTGACTTAGGTACATCATACCGCCACATTCAGCATAAGTTGGTAGCCCTGCTTCAATCGCATTGCGAATACTTTCACGCATCGAGGTATTATCTTCAAGTTCTTGCATGCTACTTTCAGGGAAGCCGCCACCAATAAATAGACCATCGATATTTTCTGGCAAGGCCGCATCGTGCAAGGTATTAAACATAACAACGTCGACTCCGGCCTCGCGCATAGCATTAAGATCGCTCGCATAATAAAAACCGAATGCGGCATCTTGTGCAACAGCAATGCGTAAATTACATTTTTTTTCTGTAGCAGGGAAGTATGTTTTTGTGGAGGCGGGTGCAGAGTCAGCGATATTAATAACTTTATCCAAGTCGACTGACGCCGCCACATGCTTGCTGATATTCGCGATGTACCTGGAGGCGCTATCACTTTCATTACTTGGTAGTAAGCCAAGGTGGCGTTCAACAATCGCCATATCTTCATGTTTATGAATCGCACCAATAACAGCGGCATCAGTATAATGTTCAATCACATTACGCAATTTACTTTCGTGTCGCGAGCCACCGAGTTGATTCAAAATGACACCAGCAATATTAATGTTCTCGTCAAAGGCCTGGTAACCAAGTATCAACGGCGCAATACCGCGCGTCATGCCGCGCGCATCGAGTACCAGTATAACGGGTGCATCAAGCATGGTTGCCAGGGCAGCATTACTATTACTGCCATCAAGATCAAGACCATCATAAAGACCTTTGTTGCCTTCGATGATACTGATATCGGCATCTTGATTATAGCGATCAAATGTCTGACGGATTTCTTCATTTTGCATGGTGTAGAAATCAAGGTTGTAGCAATCACGATCACTGGCGCTGGCAAGCCACATCGGATCAATGTAGTCCGGACCTTTTTTGAAGGGTTGTACTTTAAGGCCACGATTTTTAATCGCAGCACATAGACCAATGCTTACAGTGGTTTTACCAGATGATTTGTGAGCGGCAGAAACAAAAACGTGAGGCATTATACATACCTCACGTTTTTGTTTGCGTTAATGCTGCGTGGCAGCTGGCGCATAGGCCAATGGCCGCGTTAAGCCGTCGCTTCAGAGTCACCTGAAATTTCTTCAGGGTCTGCAGCTTTATAATGTGGATCCATAAGCTCATCAGAGAGTGAGTTAGGAATGAATGGCAACACTTTAATTGCAAAGGTCGTCATAGCAAGTGCGAGTGCAATGCCGCCAATGCCTAAACCCAGCTCCCAAATACTTGGGGCGTAGGAAGCAACTTGACCATCGCCAAAGCTGCTAGAAACGTCGAAGCCAGGGAAGATAGACATTGGGAATGCTTGTCCACCAATGATGATGACATACATTGAGGCGAGACCACCGGCAATCACCATGGCACAAGCGATCCCGATCCAGGCGCGAGATTTACTCATACCAGGGTGGTATACAATGGCGAGAGGTAATACCAAACCGATTGCAACCCAACCAATCCAGAATAGCTGAGAGAAGAGACCGCCATCCATTAGGATGAAATTTTCGAAGCCATGGTTTTCTGTACCGTAAAGGCTGGTAAGGTGGAATACGAATACGAAGTAGAACATGGCGGCAATGAAAACACCGAGTAAGTTCTTTAGTTGTCGCACAACATTGTCACCCAATTCACGACCAGTCCAACGACAGGTTGCCATTAAGCTGAGTAAGTAAATAGCCAGACCAAAACCAAATGACATAATGATGAACATAGGTGCAAGTACTGCAGCATCATAACCATTACGTGCAACAACGAAACCAAAAATTGATCCGGTACCGGTTGTTAACAGTAGGCGCCATACGAAGGCAAATAGGCCAATTTGATGTGAGTACTGATTCATGCGTTTTTCCATCATGAACCAAATGTAAACCGCTACCGCCCCAAAGAAACCCGGATAGAGCAGGATGTTCCATGCAAAAACTGATTTAGGGTTTAAGTATGTCGCTGCAATCACAAGGCGATCAGGGCGTCCTAAATCCAGCATTAAGACCATCAAACCACCGGCAAGGAAGGCAATCGCCATTAAAGCGGATAACCTGGAAAGTGGTTTATACATCTTCTTACCAAAAACTGAGGCAATCGAGGCAACGTTAAGGATGCCAGATGCAGCAATAATCATAAATACCGCAAATACATGGGGTAGGCCCCAAACGATGTGGTTATTCATGCCGGTCACGTAGTGACCATTATGCTCCATAACCCATACAGCGCCGAGGCCGAGTAGGAGAAATAAACCGAAAGTACCTAGCAAACCCCAAAAAGCAAGGCTGCGGCCTTCAATTGCACTGTAGTGAACAACTGGTTTCATTATTTTAATATCCGCTAGTCAGGTTCTTAAATGCCACGGTAACGCACGCCCGTATTCAAATTCAGGTCGGCGCGTATTTGTGTTGTGGCGTGTTTCTTCATTTCAACTGAAATGGCACTGCTTGGATCATTTAAATCACCAAACAAAATGGCTTGGTGTGTACAAGCGTCAGCACATGCTGTTGAACCATCACCACGATCAATTTTGTGAACACATAATGTACAAGATTCTACTGTACCTTTACCGCGTGGCACATCAGGTGATTGGTCAGTTAGTTCTTCGTGTATGAATGAACGTGCTTTGTATGGGCAAGCCATCATGCAGTAGCGACAACCAATACAGATATGTTTATCCACAAGTACTATGCCATCAGCACGTTTGAATGATGCACCAGTAGGGCAGACATCAACACAAGGTGGTTCTTCACAATGCTGGCACATCATGGGCAGTTGATGTTCGCTACCTGTTAATTTGTTCTTTAATGTGACTGTTCGAATCCACTGGGCTTTTTGTGAGGCATCAGACTTTTGCTCATCTGAAGAGCCGCTGCCCCATGCATTTTCTGACTCACAGGCTTTAACGCAATCACTGCAACCATCAGCACACTTGTTTGAGTCTACTAATAAACCCCAACGATTCTTGTTGCTAATAGCTTGATCAAGTGGACGTGCTTGCGCCTGACCTACTTGCATTAGCATTACACCTGGAGCAATTGCACCGGTTGCTGCAGTTGCACCAGCTTTAGTGAAAAAGTCACGGCGGTATTGATCTATCTTTTGCTCACTCATTTGGCACCAACCTTATCTGCGAGTGTATCCAGCATAGATTTTGTTTTTGGTAATTCGTGAACATCGGCAACGGCTTTCATTTTATCAGAGACGATAGGGTGAAAGGCAGTATCACGTGGCTTCGTTGCATGACACTCAAAACAATCAAGTTTCACACTTGTGTATGCGTGACATGACTGACAGAACTCGCCAGGTGCATTTACTGGAATATATTTATTTGCTTCATCTTTATTAGCATGGCAGTTGATACATTCCTTGAGACTGAATTTTTCAGTACGAATACCATCGTACATTGTGTCATCACGTTGGTGTAAAAGGTGATTCATGTGATCCTTGCGCATTTCATCGGCAGGGAGTACACAGTTGTCACCGTTCGCACGGTTGATTTTCAGTTCAGGACCAATACTATCAGCCATAACACTGCCACTCATTATGAGTGACAATGTCAGGAAGATAAATAGATTGCGAATTTGCTTCACGATAACCCCTAATTAGCCGAATTAGTGATCGCCTAGACCCATTTTGATGTAACCCGTAGGGCAAACATCAGCACAGATGTGACAACCAATACAACGGTCATAGTCAGTGTATACATAACGACCCATAGTCGCTTCATCTTTAGGTGTACGTAAGACGGCATCTTGTGGACAGTAAATAACACAGTTGTCACACTCGAAACACATGCCACAGCTCATACAACGTTTAGCTTCAGCAACAGTATCTTCTTCGCTTAGGCCGTCCATGCGTTCTTGGAAGTGACCAAGTACTTCTTCTGAGTCAGGCACAGTTTCTGTACGAAGACGACGCGCTTCTTTGTCGAAGTGACCAAGGAAGAGTTCGTCATTAGTAATAATCTCATGTGTTGCACGATCTTCGAAGTTATGAACTGCAAAACCACCAACAGATTTACCATCGCCATCCGTACCACGAAGGCCAGCATCAATAGCACGTTCATCGTCAGTTGCCGTGAATGCTTCCGGTGTTTTACCCACTTCTTCGAGTTTTTCCATTAAGTCAAAGTGATGTACATCAACTTTAGGACGCTTGCCAAAACTTTCGCTCTTGAAGAAATGGTTAATTGTTTCAGCAGTGATAGAGCCTTGACCGATAACCGTTGTTAACAGGTGAGGGCGAACAATATCACCACAAGCGAAGAAACCTGCTTTGTTCGGAATTTGGAAATGCTTATCTGTGTCGATAAGACCACGCTCATTAGCGATGTCATCCATACCGTCGAAGCTACCGCTTTGGCCAATCGCAGAAACGATTAAGTCGGCTTCGATATCATATTCAGAACCTTCAACAACTTCAGGTTTGCCACTTGCATAATCAAGTTTAGCAACACGAAGCGCTATTGCACGACCAGAGTCATCGCGGATTACAGAAATAGGTGTTACAGAACCTTGGATATCAACACCTTCACGAGTTGCATCATCAAGTTCGTGTTGTGCCGCATTCATGTTTTCTAGTGGCTGGCGTGAAATCAAAGTTACTTCAGCGCCTTCTTTGCTTGCGACGTCCATAACGTCATGAGCAGTGTGGCCAAGTACAACATATTCAGGACGGTCATTTTCGTTACCGTTCTTGATGTGACCAAGACGACGTGCAACTGAAGCAACATCGATAGAAGTATCACCACCACCTACAACAACAACACGACCAGATACTGCTCTTAGTCGACCATCGTTAAAGGCTTCAAGGAAGGCAACACCACTGATGCAGTTTTCAGCTTCTTCAAAACCGTCAACTGGAAGACCGCGACCAGACTGCGCACCGAGTGCAAACAGTACAGCATCAAAATCTTTTTCAAGTTGTTCAATTGTTATATCAGTACCGATGCTGGTTTCAGTCTTAACTTCAACACCCATATTAATGATACGACCAATTTCACCATCAAGTACGTCGCGTGGCATACGGTAGCCAGGGATACCGTAACGCATCATGCCGCCAAGTTCAGAGTGGTTGTCAAAGACAGTTGCACCATGACCCATACGACGTAATTGGTAAGCAGCCGAAAGACCAGCAGGGCCACCACCGATAATGGCAACTTTTTTACCTGATTCAGTTGCACCAGCAGTAAAACCTAGGCCAGCTTCAAGTGCGCTATCACCAATGAATTGTTCAACCGCGTTGATACCAACGAAATCTTCAACTTCATTACGGTTACAACCATCTTGGCAAGGTGCAGGACAAACACGACCCATAGTAGAAGGGAACGGATTAGCATCTGTTGAACGACGGAATGCGTATTCTTTCCAGTCCATATCACCAGTTGGTTGTTCGATACCGCGAACGATGTTTAACCAACCGCGAATATCTTCACCTGAAGGACAGCTACCCTGACAAGGAGGTGTCTTGTGAACGTAGGTCGGACATTTGTATGTCTCATCACCATTGAAGAGTTTGTCACCCCAATTCCAATCTTCCGTTGTTTTACCATCTTCATAACGACGGTGTGTAAAACCTTCTAGGTTCATTTCGATATCTTTTTTAGATGTTGCCATTGCTCTGTTCTCCTAAAGCAGGAAGCTAATTTATTCTTTAGTGCCCAGTTGGATCGCGTCGCTCACCAAACCATGCACACTACCAATCATATTCATAGGGAGGTCGTAATAAGGAAGTGTCTTCGTAAACTGACTCTTACAAATCGCACAGATTGCAGCAAGATAGTTTACGTCGTTCTCCTTAACCACTTCATGTAGTGCCTGCATACGTGGCATTGCACCTTTAACGCGCAATTCCATGAGGTCATCGGTCAATAGACCGCCACCGCCGCCACAGCAGAAAGTGCTGTCATGAATCGTTTCAGGAGCCATGTCAAAGTAATTATTGACTGACGCCTTGATGACTTCACGTGGCAGAATGAACTGTCCACCAGGCATATTGCCCATACGTGTTGCGCGAGCTACATTACATGAATCATGGAATGTAACGCGTTTGTCATCATTTGCAGAAGGATCCAGGTTCAATGCGCCGCGCTGAATGAGGTCGTGTGTGACTTCAATAATGTGCTGCGGAACAGGGTAGTTTGGATCCAGAAAATCGAATGGACCAGCGAGGGTATTCCAGAACTGGTAAGCAACACGCCATGCGTGGCCACATTCACCAACAACAATACGCTTAACACCAAGGTCCAGTGCTGCTTCACGAATACGCATTGCAACACGCTTCATGTTGTCGTAACTGCCAATGAACATACCGAAGTTACCGGCTTCAGAGGCGTGTGAACTCATTGTCCAGCTAATACCAGCCTGGTGTAAAACTTTACCGTAACCGATAAGTCCATCAATATGAGGTTCGGCGAAGAAATCAGCCGATGGTGTAACAACAAGAACGTCAGCACCTTGCACGTCGAGAGGGTACTTAACCGCAACGCCAGTTTCATCTTCAACGTCTTCTTCAAGATCTTCCAGCGTCGCTTTCAATGCTTTGCCTGGCAGGCCGAGATTGTTACCAATTTCGAAAACCTTTCCGATAATTTCGTTACAGTATTTTTGACCAACACCCACTGTATCAAGAATTTCACGAGCAGCCATTGAAATTTCAGCTGTATCAATACCGTAAGGGCAGAACACAGAACAACGACGGCACTGTGAACACTGGTGGTAATAACTGTACCAGTCGTCTAATACTTCTTTTGTTAAATCAGTTGCGCCAACTAGTTTAGGGAAGAATTTACCCGCTAATGTATAGTAGCGACGGTAAACCTTGCGCAATAAATCTTGGCGTGCCACCGGCATGTTCTTTGGATCAGATGTACCCAGGAAGTAATGACATTTATCAGTACAGGCACCACATTTAACACACGAATCAAGAAAGACCTTAAGTGAACGGTACTTCTTAGTCAGGTCACCCAATTTTTCAATTGCGACTTCTTGCCAGTTATCAACTAGCTCATCCGGATAACCCATAGGTTCCTGGAATGGGGCGCGTGAAACGAAAGGCGAGCTGTGCGCCATTGCACCCTCAACAATTTTAGGGATGACTGGTATGTCTTTCAGCTCTGGTACTTCAAAATCTGCCACGTTGCTCTCCTAAATTCTTTGTCGTTATTCGCAACGGTTAGTTTGCGTCTTTTGCCCAAGGTGTCACGTGGCGAGTCTCACGAGGATCGTCAACCTGTGTACGAGTTGGGCTAAAGAATAAACCTGGTGCGTGAAGCAATTTGCTGTATGGGAAAATAATCATCAGCAAAGCGACCAAACCAAGGTGAACCAACAGAATAGGGTCTTCTGGAATTGGCTGAATATTAAATGTTAACAGACCAATCATAAAATTCTTAACAGCAATAACATCTGCACCTGAGACAAACTTCATCATCAAGCCTGTACCTGTAATACCAATAATCATAGCAAGCATCAGGTGGTCAGACGGTGCTGATATATAGCGAACACGGTCAACTAGTATGCGACGCGCCCATAGACCGAACAGGCCTAGCAGCATAACAAAACCAGCATAAATCCCGAAAGGTTGGATCAGGTCTACCCAGAACCAGGTTGGTTCAGTGACGTAGCGAAGATGGCGTAACAACACCAACAGCATACCAAAATGGAATGCCCAACCGAATATCCAAGTCCATTTAGAAGCCTTGAATAAACTTTCAAATAAGACCACTTCACGCCACATACGATAAACAACACCAGCCTTAGTAGTAGGGGCAGGCGTGACAACGATTTTTAATGGTGAAGGGGTATTAGCGTATGTGTAGATACGGAATGCCAAACCTGCAAACAAGATGAAGGTGGCAAAGTAAAATAATACGCTATAACCTAATGTCAGTATCGACATCGATTAATTCCTCTATAAGGTCTTAAAGCTTAAAGTCCAAAGTAAAGCCAGGTCGGGGGCGAACCCCGACCCACACACAAATGCTTTATGTCTTATACACAGCCTGTTGGCTTAGGAAGACCGGCATATTTACATGCTTGCTTAGCAGGGCCGTATGGGAACAATTCGTATAAGTACTTGCTGTTACCTTTGTCTTTACCCAATTTCTTACCAATAGCTTTAGTCAGAACGCGAACCGCTGGAGCGATTTGGTATTCGTCATAGTATTCACGTAAGAATTTAATTACTTCCCAGTGGCTGTCAGAAAGTTCACAGTCATCAATTGTCGCCATGTGTGCGCCAATTTCTTCGTTCCATACACTACGGTCAACTAAGTAACCTTCTTCATCTACTTCTACGCTGTTACCAGCAACATCAATATTAGCCATTTCGTTTTCTCCTAAAAAATTCGGATAATTTTAAATTTAATAATTAGCTTAGAGCCAAGATTGAACTTGAGCATGCTCGGTTGCTAATTTAACAAAACCTGCATAGTCGACAACTTCAACGCCATCGATAATACGATCGTTAACACCGCGAGCAGTAAGGTCTTCGCCTAATGCGTAAACTTTGACTGTCTTCATGGCGGCTTCAACCATTGCTGAAGAGGAAGCGCCTTTTATTGCGCCGTAAACACCATCTTCAATCAATAAGACTGAGCTACCGTCTTTCGCAACACCAATGGCGCGCTCGAGAGAGTTCTTGTCAAAGGGTGATTTGTTTACTGTATGTAAAATTGCCATTTCAGTATCCCTTTAGAAGTTAAACATGACGTCTGAACTGTCGATAAGGTCAGCCATTTCTGAGCGGCTAACGATTTTGATTGATTTCTTTTCAGCCCAATCATCATCTTCATCTTCATAAGTCAGTGGCATCAAGTCATCTTCAGTTAGACCGCGTTCATCGAGAGACTCTTTTTCAACGTAAATTTTGTTAACGTCGTAGTCACCCAGCGCTTTATAGGTTGGTGCAAAGTTCTTTGAACCAATACCGGCAGTGTCCTGACCTTTCATGATCTGGAAAACGCCATCATCCATAAATGCGAGTCTTACATCTTGCTCAAAGGCTGCGCCAATGAGCACAACTTCAAGTGATTCCAATGCGTAAACAGTGCCGTGTGGGGCTTTTCGGTTTACATACAAGAATTGTTTTGTTGTACCTTCACTCATTTCTCATATTCCTCTTAGTCGCCGAAGACAAGCAGACGTTCTGCTTGAATTCCTGCTTCGATGAGCTGGCCAAGACCTGAAATGCGGAATCCTTCCTGGATGTTGTCGGCATCTTTGCCGTTACGCTTTGACTCATCGGCATCTGCGATACCACGGCGTTGAGCCGCAGCAACACAGAGGACGAGGTCCAGATCATTTTCTTTGGCCAGTTCTGCCCAACGGTTAACAA
>Ga0316205_10001304_pt1 | contig 33134 bp, 28 predicted proteins | sample 3monthpyrite_MG_FD_204941 | JGI IMG/M metagenome (GOLD analysis project Ga0316205, IMG submission 204941) | Microbial mat bacterial communities from mineral coupon in-situ incubated in ocean water Damariscotta River, Maine, United States -... | ecosystem: Environmental > Aquatic > Marine >...
TACACGACAACTAAAGAGCATATGCCATCCCATCATCAGTTTGTTAGTGAATGGAGCCCTGAGAAGTTTATTACTTGGGCATCTAACATTGGTGAAGATTGCGAAGCATTCATTATTAAAATATTGGACAAGAAGCAACACCCAGAACAATCCTATAAATCATGTTTAGGGGTTTTACACTTAGCAAAAAAAATAACGCATGTTCGTTTAAACAATGCTTGTAAAAGAGCTTTGGATTATGGTGCATATAATTATAACATGGTTCAGCGCATATTGGACAAAGGATGGGATGCTATAGAAGAACCTATTCAAGAAGACATAGAGATACCATATCATGCTAATATTAGAGGAGGAAATTATTATAAATAACCATTAAATAAATACTATGAATACACAAACACTTGAACAAATGAAACAATTAAGGCTCCATGGGATGCAACGTGCCTTTAACTCAACAATGCAATCAGGAGACATTAATTATACCAATGATGAACTCATTGCTTATTTATTACAATCTGAGTGGGATGATAGGCTCAACAGAAAGATAGAACGGTTAACTAAAGCTGCTAGGTTTAGATATAGGGCGGTCATGGAGGATATTGATTATCATCATGAAAGACATATTGATAAAAATAAAGTACAGCGTTTTACAACTTGTGATTTTATTAAAAACAAAGAAAATATCCTAATAACAGGAAGTACTGGGGTTGGTAAAAGTTATATGGCTTCTGCTATAGGACATCAGGCTTGCTCTTTAGGGTATAAAGTCATGTACTTTAATACCCATAAGTTATTTACCAAACTCAGAACATCAAAAGCAGATGGTTCATACAGTAGGGAAATTAATAAAATAGAAAAACAAGATTTATTAATCTTAGATGACTTTGGACTAAGAGCCCTGGACTCCATAAACAGAAACTATTTCATGGAAATAATAGAAGATAGACATGGTAAACGAACTACCATTATAGCCTCTCAATTACCTGTAGAAGCTTGGCATCAAATTATAGGCGAACAAACTATTGCAGATGCTATTTTAGATAGGCTAGTCCACTCTGCTCATAGAATAGATATAAAAGGAGAATCTATGAGAAAGAAATTAAGAAAAAAACACTAAATTTAAACCACAAATGAATCAACTTTTAGTACCTCATTTACACTGCTCACTTTAATCCGCCCGAGGTGGCTCACTTTGACCGCCCTATCCACAGTTGACGAACTTGAAGATGAAAATAAACTCAATCAAACTGAAGATGTCATAGCAACTGATGAAGATGAAACGCCTATAGACGATGACAAAGGGAATGGGTAATGATTTATTTAAATGCTCTAATCAAATAAGTTTAGAGCATTTTTATTAAGTTTACAATTATTTCTCTTTAATTTGAATACGAAATTACCTCATCTAGTAAGAGCATTACTCATAATATTAATTGGAATATTTTTCGGGTGCAATAAAAAAGAGGCACCTTCAGCACTTCAAGAAGTTTTATTAAATAGAAAAATACTTGATAGTGCATACTTAGCAAAACAGAAAAAAGACACCTCCTTATTTAAAAGATTAAATAAAAAAGGGCTAGATTTATCCATAAAGTCAAAAGACACTTTCGCTATTGCAGATGCCTATTGGAACTATGGTTCGTTCCATTCTTCTAAAGAACAATTAGATAGTTCATATTACTACTTCGATTTAGCCTTTAAAGGTTTCAACAAAATTCAACATAATTTCAATGCTGGAAAAATGCTGTACAATATGGCAGTTATTCAAAAGAATTTAAACGATTTTACAGGTAGCGAAATAACAACTTCACAATCAATATCAAAATTTGATAAAGAAAAGCATCACTACAATCTTTATTTAAGTTACAATAATTTGGGAGTAATCTATTATAACCTAAATGAATTTGAAAAATCTATAGAATCCCATAATAAAGCTTTAGATTATCTCAAGAAAGTAAAAAACAAACGTTCATTTAAAGAAGGCAGTTTAAACAACATTGGTATCACGCACCAAAAGAATCAAGATTATAAAAAAGCAATCTCTTATTTTGAAGAAGCATTATCGAATGACAGTTTAAAGTATAAAAACCATAGGCTTTATATCAGGCTATTAGATAATTTAGCCTATAATAAATTACTTCATGGAGACACATTAAATGTTCATAAAGCTTTACTAAAGCCTTTGCAATTAAGAGACAGCATGAACAACACATCTGGTGTTGCCATTAGTAAACTACACCTCTCAGAATATTATGCTTTTAAACAAGACACAACCAAAGCGATTACTTTTGCACAAGATGCTCATGATTTGGCTAAAAGTGTAGACAATCACAGAGACGAACTAAGCGCATTACAATTACTTTCAAATTTAGACCTAAAGAACTCTGGCAATTATCTAGCTAAATATGTACAACTTAATGACAGTTTACAAGTAGAAGAACGTTCAATTCGTAATAAGTTTACACGGATAAGTTTTGAAACAGATGAATATATAGAACAAACAGAAAAGCTCTCTCGCGATAACTTATTAATAACAATAATAAGTATAAGTACTTTGTTGTTACTTGGTTCAATCTTCATTATCAGATTGCAGCGAGCAAAAAATAAACGTCTCCTACTAGAACAAGAACAGCAAAATGACCGTGAGCAGATATATCAGTTAATGATAGATCAACAATCAAAACTTGAAGAAGGTAGAAGTTCTGAAAGAACAAGAATTTCTGAAGAACTTCATGATGGCATCTTAGGAAGCATGTATGGTACAAGAATGGGATTAGGATTTTTAGAAATAGAAGGTAACAATGCAGCCAAAATCAAACTTGAAGAATACCTCAACGAAATGTTACAAATAGAAAAGGAAGTTAGAGCTGTTTCCCATGCACTTCAGAGCAAAATATTAAACTCACAGTCAAATTTTGTTAATACAATAGAAACATATTTAGAAAAAGTAAATCAAAATAATAATTTAATTATCTCACTAAATAATGACGAAACAATTATTTGGGATAAAGTTTCAAGTGAAATAAAAATTAATCTATTCAGAATAATTCAAGAGACATATTATAACACTTTAAAACACGCAAAAGCAAACAATTTCATATTAAGTTTTTCATTAAACAATGAATTCATTAAATTAGTCATTGAAGATGATGGTATAGGGTTCAACATTAATAAAACAAAAAAAGGAATAGGAATTAAAAACATGCAGAACCGAATTGAACATCTTCAAGGAAATATAAAAATTGATTCTTCTCCTAATAGCGGAACTAAAGTTGGCGTTTTATTAAAACAGTAACTATTTAATATTTTTATGACTATAAACACATTAATAATAGATGATCATCCTTTAATTGTTGAGGCCAACAAAATAGCTTTAAAGAAATTAGCTTCAATTAATGAAGATATTAATTTCAGTATAAAAACAGCAAATAGCTGTGATAGTGCAGTAAATATAATTGATAACTTTTCAAAAAAAGAAAGCTTAAATTTAGTCTTTCTTGATATCAGATTAAATCCATCAAAAGATGGCAAAATAATATCTGGCGAAGATTTAGGTATTAAGATTAGAAATCAATTTCAAGATGTAAAAATAATCGTCATAACCACTTTTAATGACAATACAAGACTTAATTCAATTCTAAAAAGTATAGACCCAGACAGCTTAATGGTTAAAAATGATCTCACTCCAAAAAACCTAATAAAAGCTATTGAAGCAGTACTTAATAATGATACTTATTACTGTAAAACCACCTCTAAATTAATACGCGCTTTAATTAAAAATAATATTACCCTAGATGATCTTGATAGAAGAATAATTTACCAGCTATCTATTGGCACTAAAATGAATGAGTTACCAGATATTTTACAATTTTCACTTGGAGGTATAGAAAAAAGAAAAAGACGACTACAGGATATTTTCAATGTGTCTTCAAGAGACGACAGGCAACTTATTCACATAGCTAGAGAAAAAGGATTTATTTAAATTATTCATAAGGGTTTGCCTTAGTATTATTAGGTTAATTCCTTACTCCGTTCAATTTAAACTTTTCTAATTTTCATTTTTGAAAGCTAATATTTCTTTATCAAAAATATCAATTGTGAAAACATTGCATGTGCTAATTATTGATGATCACCCCCTTATTTGTGAAGCTTATAAAAATGCATTAAGTTTCATAAACAATAATGAGCTTGAATTCCAATTTAAAATTCATGAATCAAATGATTGCACAAATGCATATGAGAAGGTATTAAAATTAGGTAGTAGTCTAAATTTAATTTTTTTAGATATTAACTTACCAAAGTGTACTAAAAATAATTTTTTTTCTGGTGAAGATTTAGGCAAAAAAATAAGACAAGTATTACCAAATATAAAAATAATTGTTGCTACTAGTCACTTTGAGAACTTAAGGTTGTATAGTATTTTAAAAAATGTAAACCCTGAAGGGTTTCTAATTAAGAGTGATTTTAATTCAAAAGAATTTATGGACGCTGTAAAATTTGTTTTAAAAGGAAAATCATATTATAGCAATTTAGTATTGGAATTTTTACGAAAAAAACAGTCTAAATTATTTAATTTAGATACTGTTGACATTAAAATACTTCAAGAAATTTCAAATGGCTCAACTGTTAAAGAGCTAATGAAAGAAATTCTATTGTCAAAATCTGGGATTGAAAAACGTAAAAGAAAACTTAAAACTATATTTAATGTTGCATGTGAATCAGACAGAAGCTTAGTACTAGCTGCAAAAGAAAAAGGATTTATTTAATTCATTCATAATATTAATTCTATTTTAGCTAAATGACATCATTTCACAAAAAGATTAACAGGGTAATATTTTTTATTTTATTTACTTTAGTTTTTCTATTTTACTTATGGTCTCAGTTAATAGGAGTTACATTTTTTCTGTTAATAATTCTCGATTTTTTTTTTACAAAATTTATCCAAAAATTTCTTAAAAATAGGCTTGATCAGAATTTTTATCAAATACTAAAATATAGTCTACTAATCGTATTACCTTTTGTGTTCGCAATTTTTATACGAACTTTTTTATTTGACATTTACTTTGTGCCTTCAAGTTCTATGGAACGTACATTATTTCCAAATGACTATGTTTTAATAAATAAAATTTCTTACGGAACAAAAATCCCTAAACACATGATTGACATCCCAGTCATTGGTAGTCTTTTTAAAAAGGATAATGAACCACATATATATGACTTATATAGATCATTAAAGCGTTTTAAAGATTTAAAACGGGAAGATATAGTAGTCTTTAAATCTGTAACTGATAATGCTAAATCTTTAATAAAACGCATTATTGGAATGCCTGGAGATACCTTATCGATTGATAATACTACTGTTAAGATTAATAACATATTATTGGAAGATAAACCAGAGTACTCTTATAGCTATATGGATAATACTCAAAATAAGATGTTTTTAACCCAAAATTATTCAAATAAAGAATATAACACTCTTAATTTGGCTTTAAAAAAGAACTTAGAAAAAAATATTACCCAAAAGCCTTCATGGAGTTTTTATATTTTTCCATACTCTAAACAACTAGAATGGACTCGTGATAATTATGGGCCATTAATAATTCCGAAAAAAGGAATGATAATCACTTTAAATAAAGACAATTTACCTATCTATGACAAACTTATATCACAATATGAAAATGAGAAAATAACGCTCTCAGATAATGAGATCTATAATTATACTTTTAAAAATAATTATTATTTTATGATGGGAGATAACAGACATGCCTCCATAGACTCTAGAGTGTTTGGTTTTGTGCCTGAGAACTATGTACAAGGAAAACTTATTTACAAATATTCGAATAATTAGATTTGGCTTTGTTTTCTTAAAGTAAACAAAGGTAAATAGAATAAAATACCTAAAAGTGAAAACAATAGACCTCCTATTGTACCTACACCTAAGGCAAACCAAAACACTTCGTTTTGCCCATCTTTCACAAAAGGAATAAACCCAAGAATAGTGGATATAATGGTCAGCATGATAGGGAATATTTTTTGTTTAAATGCTATAAGATACAAATCTATACTATTTGTAGTTAAGTGCTCTTTTTTGAGCATATTGTATCCATTTAGAATAAAAATTGAAGCATTTACTGTAATACCACTTAGTAATACAAAACTTGCCAAGCCACCTTGATCAAAGTTAAAATCAAATAAATAAAACGTTAAAAAGACACCAATAAAAGATATTGGAATAATACTTAAAATTATAAACGGTTGTTTTAAGCTTTCAAATAGAATGGCACAGATAAGAAAAATAATGCTTAAGACTAACACCAACAAAAACATATAGTTGCTGTTTTTATCAGCATTAAAAAACCAACTTTGCGAAGAAGTTTCAAAACTAAATCCTAGAGGCAATTTGGTATTTAATTCGTCTAATTTTTTATTTAAATATTCAGAACCAAACTTGGCTGAACCTGTATATTGAAATTGCACCAAACGTAGGTATTCTTGATTTTCTTTATATATATTTTCTTCTTCACGTTCTTTTGTGATAGTCGCTATATCTTTTAAAACAATAGGGTTGTTTAGGCTGTCTAATGGTATATTATTTATGTGCCAAATATCAAACTCTTTTGAGGTATCAGACACCAATCTTATTGGTGTGTAAACTCCTTTAATATTCAATGCAATATCTTGATAAGCCAAAAGCGTCGATTGCTTTAATTCTGTAATTAGTGTCGATGGTGATACATTAGTTACTGCTAAACGCTCTTTATCCAATAAAAAACGATATTCAAATGCAGGTTTTCCGCTCCAGTAGCTGTTTTCTTTAATGGTTACATTTTGTATTCTTGGATGCTCTTCCAAAGATATTTTTAAGCTATCTGCCCATTGGTTCAGTATATTGTAATTGTAGCCCTTGGCTTTAACCGTAAAGTTTACAGGATCACTTATACCACTAACATTGTTAAACCCATTACCAACACCATAGATATTCCATTCAATCCCTCCAAAATCTATGGCTTTTCTAATTAGTCGAGATTTTAACACAAAGGGAAATGATGACTCTGAAATACCTTCCTTAAAAGTAATTTCCATTCTACCCAGGTTACTGCTAGATACATTTGTTGTAAACTGTTTTATTTCGGAAAACTGATTTACATAATTTTCCAATTCCAAGAACACCTCATTCATTTGGTCAATTGTTGCTCCTTTTTCCATAGCAGCAGATACATACAATTTAGTATCTTCATTTCTACCATAATATGCATTTTCAAATACGTAATTTGAAAACAACCTCAGAGAACCACCTAAATATCTATCAAGATATGGACGTACATTCTCTCGATACCATTCATTACCCAAGGTGTTATTATATGTCTTTTCGTACCAAGTGTCATTTTGCTCTAATTGCTGAGGGAACATAAAAAGAGGCGTCCCAAAAGCCAAAATAATGAATAGGATTGCCAATTTTTTATACTTTACTAAGAATGAAATGATAATAGAGTATATTTTATAAAATCTCACTTTAATTTGTTTGCTCCATGATTTTTCTAATTTTAAAGGAAGCTTGATTTTTTCTAATAATCCAGGAATTAAAAATAAGGCAATTACAAGAGACACAGATAAATTAATTATTATCACCAAAGCAAAATCAATAAGGTTAACCTTGTATTTGTTATCTAAAAAATAAATAATGGATAAAGCTCCAATTGTTGTTAAAGTAGAAGCCAATATGGGGACAAATGCTCCTCTATTGTTTTGATGCCTCATATGGTCTATCATAACAATGCTAACATCAATGATTAGGCCGAAGGAGATGGCAATACCTGCTAAAGAATATAATTGCAATTCTACATTAAATATATAATAGAGCAAGAAAGCTATACTTATATTAGCTACTATACTTATAAGAATTACCAGTAGATATTTTAAACTTCTACTTACCAAATAAATAAACAGTAGTAGTATAATTAGTGTATATATCCCACGTTCATAAATTTTATCCAATTCTGTTTGTAAATATTCAGTGCTATCATAGGTTTTTACAATACTATACGACTCAGGAAGACTTGTTTTAAGTTCTTGTAGCTCTTCATGAACATTTTTTGCCAACGTTATAGTATTGGCATCCTTTGTGGAATAAAAAGCCATGGTAATGGCATTTTTGCCATTAATTCTGTAATAGTTTGTAGGATGTTTTTCTTGTTGCTTTATGGTAGTAAGTTCATCTAAAAAAACAATACGACTATCAATTTTTTTCACTGGAATGTGCCAATTTACAATATTGATGTCTGGCTGTATAGATAAAGTGATATAGTCTTGATGATAAAAAATCTCACCAAGCGTTTTATTGTCAAAGGTGTTGCTAAGTGCATTTATTATGTCCTGTTTCGTAAGCTGTAACTTTTTTAATCCATCACTATTATAATGAAGTACATACTCCTTTGGATTAGCACCATATACCATAGTCCTGTCAATGCCTTTTAGCATTCCTATAATTGGCTCTATATCAGTTTTAATTCGCTCTTGAATATCAAAAGAAGTTGTAGGTGCATTAATACTATATGATAAAAAAGCTCGAGAATCATTTTCATCAGGGCGGTTTACACTTATAATCGGATAACTACTTTGTTCAGGGAGTTGTTTATAAAGTTGCCTTATGATTGTTGCGGTTTCAAAACGTGCAATATCAATATTTGTATATCTATCAAACTCTAAGGTAATGTATCCATTTCCATTTGATGATTTTGAGTTTACATTTTTTAACCCTCTTAAAGTACTAAAACTAGCTTCCAAAACTGAGGTAATATCACGCTCTAAGTTATAAGGCGAGCTGTTTTGCCAAGTATAACTCACAGTTATTGAAGCAAGTGTATGGCTTGGATTAAGTTTTATAGAAAGTTTGGGTATCACAAACACACCTAGAACAGATACAATGATAAATACTATAAATATTTTAAAAGAAGATGCTTTCAAATAAGATACATTTATGTAAACTTATAAAAAATAGAAGTAGAATTTTTAGAGTTTTTAAATAAACACGAAAAGTAAGCATTTTGACTGCTAACAGTAAGGGTTTTTCTGTCTTTTTTAAATTTCAACTGTTTAATTTTAAGTATTATTAATTTAAAAACTTTAATTATGAAAAAAAAAACGTTTTTTTTTATGTTTATGATGGGTGTTATTGGAGTGTCTTCAGGACTCTTTACTCTGACAGCTAATCCAACTACTAGTGAAGCAATGTTTGCAGAATGCCCTCCAGGTTACACTCCGAATGCGATAATTTATGACGGAGACAGAACAAAATGCGAATACTATAATAATCAATGCTGCTGTCCAGATGATTGGGGACCTGGTGATCAATAGTAACAAAGTAAATAAAGGAATAAAAACAGGTCTAAATTTTCGAGGCAAGCTTCGAAAATTTAGACTTAAAAAATAAAACAATTACTCTATTCTATGAAATACTATTCGATACTTTTAATTCTACTAATATTTTCTTGTAAAAAGGAAAATAATAACGACTTCGATATTTCTAATCCAATTGCCATAAATATTGACAACTTTACTCCCAAAACAAATAAAACTATCTTAAATAAGATAACCGATTTTTCTTTTATTAGTTTAACAAAAATACCTGAGTTAAGTAGTATAGGAAAAATTAAAAAAGTAATAAATCATAAAAATAAATTTTTCGTATTCGACGATAAAAAATCAAATATTCTGGTTTTCAACGCTAATGGTGTTTATCTAAATTCTATAGGTGATAGAGGAGCGGGTCCAGAAGAATATAAAAGAATTAATGATTTTGATATTAATAAAAAAGAAGGAGTAATATACATTTTAAACAACCCATTTTTATTGACTTATAATATGGAAGGTAACTTTCTTAATAAAAAGTTATTAGAATTTTATCCAGTTAAAATGGCTACTATGACGAATGGAAATATCGCATTTAATCTACCTACAATTGACGATGATTTTTGTCATCTTATTATTGCTGATAAACACGGTGATTTTTTATCTAAAACAGGGTGTTACCCAGCATTTAGTGGTTTTGTAGGCAATTCGAGAACAGGAGGTGTCAATTCTATAAACGATCCTACCTATTACAATTATACTGGATCATCAGTTATATATAAAGTAACCGACGAATTTAAATTGAAACCCATATTTGAGTTTGATTTAGGTTCCTATATGTGGTTGGAAGAAGATAAAAATGATGTTGGAGGTTTTAGAAAAAAGTTTAAAAATAATTCCGTGTCATTTTTATATAATAGTTATTGTATTACAAATAAATGGTTGCTATTCGAATATAAGATTAGTTCTCAGGAAAACACATCTTTTGCCTATTTTAATATTGAAAAAAACGAACTATCAACGAAAAAGTCTTTTGACGAATATCAGTTACTCGATTTATTTGGTGTTCCAGTTGGGTTGGACGTAAAAAACAGATTCATTACTAATATCGATTATGAAGTTTATAATGAAATCTCAGAAATTAATAACACAAAGGAGTTATTAAAAAATTATGATCTAAATTTTTATAATGCTTTAAATAATTTAAATCAAGAAAACACTAATATATTGATGTTATATTCACTTAAAAATTAACATGAAAAGAGTACTTTTTATTTGTTTATTGGTATTAATGGTTATTTGTGCCTTTTTAATTTTAAAAACAAATGACACTATTTCTAATTCAAATAATTCAAAAGTTGTATGCCAAAATACAATAATCGATTTAGGCATAATAAATAAAGATTCATTAATTGGGAATAAGATTGAAGCTAAATTTAGTATTAAAAATATTTCAAATGAGAACATAATTATTAGTCATATAAATACTAGTTGCCTTTGTACTACTGCAGATAACACTGAATCAATAATAACACCTAACAAATGGTTTGATATTAAAGCTAGCTATAATAGTGATCTATCGCCAGGATATTTTGAAGAAAATTTAACAGTGAATTTTAAAAATTCTAAATCAACACCTATACTCCTCATATTTAGAGGGAAAATATTATAGTTTTTTTATAACATTTATTAGTTACTAATTTTCAAGAGAGATTTAGTATATGATGCATAAATTAGCTGATGAACTTAGATTATTTTTATATTTCTGTAACAAATAATTTTTTAGGAATCTTTTTTAAAAAGAAAAAAAGTACTTTCCGTTTTCATAAATAGAATTTCTAAGCACTAACCCAAATTAGTCCAAAAATTGTGAATTCAGTATTCCAAAAGCTAATCATATCTAATAATAAAATAATGACTTTACAGAAAAAGCAAGATCCGTTTAAAAAACTATTAGCATTTTTCTAAGTCAAACATCAAAAGTAAGCATAATGCTCTTTTTTGGTGCACATTTTTAATCATCTATTTGAATTGAGTTGTTTATTTTAGACATTATTAATATTAAAACTATTAAAACATGAAAAAATGGATTTCACTTTTTGCACTGAGTTTTACGTTTGTTTTAGCGGGACTTTTATTATCTCCTACAAATAGCGAAGCTCGATCACTTAATTATAAAATCAAAGCTGTTCCATCTGGTAGTTGTATTTATTTGTTTTGTACAAATAATTCTGGAGATGAGTGCGATACACCTGGTTCTTATGTATTGATGTGTAATGAGCAGTAATAACATTTAGTTAATACCATTCATTGGATACCTATTCAAAAAAATTATTAATTATTTAATAAATTCGAGTTTATGAAAAATATAATGAAAATATTATCAGCTACCTGCTTCTTGATTGTTGGAATATCAACTTTCCCTCAGTATACTCAAGCACAGGAAATACAAGAATATGAGTTGTTTGCTGAAATGAACGGTCCATGCTTAAATATGATGTGTTTGTTCTCTCCAGGGGATGAGTGTAATTCACCTGGTTCAAATTTCAAAGTTTGTAATGAACAATAATCAATAACAGATTAACTTAATGTTTAACAGAAAGAATACCTCAATGTACAACATTGAGGTATTTCATTTATATATCAATTTTTATGATTAATATAAAGAATATTGTTTTATTTGGGATTTCCTTCTTAGTTATTTCTTGTAATAAAAGTTCTCATAATGTGCAGAATGAAGAAATTACTATACTTGCGCCTAGTGTTTTAAAAATTAGAGACACAATCAATATTTATATACCAGATTCTATTCCCAATCCTTTTTCACGTTCAAACTTAAATTGGAATGCAAACGATGATTTTCTGGGTTTTGTTGGTGACCCTAAAAACGATGAATTACCTATACATGTATACGATTTTAATAAAGAAAATTGGTTTAATATTCCAATGAAAGCTGAAGGACCAAATCAAGTTTATGGTTTAGGTACTTTCAGTTTCAATACTGATAGCACCCTTTATTACTTTCCTAGTGTAGTACAAAAAAGTTTTAAGGCAAATTTTCAAGGTAAAGTTATAGATGCTGGAGAGTTTTCAATTAAATTTGGACATGGTATAAACAATACAGTATTTAATCCGCAAATAATGCAAGATGGTACAAAAATTGGATTTTTAAGCATGCAATTCTTAGATATGGATGTGATTAAAAATTATGAACTTGCTAAGTTGTTCACAATCTATGATTTCAAAACAAAAGAATCTAATCATATTATTAATTTTCCTAAGGAATTTTTAGGAAGAGTTTGGTCAATGAATGATCAAAGCATGACTTCATTATTTGAAAATAACAAAATAATTATCAATTTTTCTAAGTCCCATTTTTTGTATGTATATAATACATCTGGAGATTTAGAAAGAAAAATTAATGTAAAAGTGAAAGGAGTTGGTAATGCAAAACCTCTTGAAAATGGAAGTGCTGGTGCAATAAATGATATGTTAAAAACTTATGCAACAGGCAAGTATTCTTCTCTTATATATGATAAATGGAGGAAGGTTTATTATAGAGTTGGCAAATATTATGATATTAATAATTTTGCTCCAAAGAACATTAAGGAGCTTAATTCCATGCGTCACAAGCAAGTTTATGTTATAGTCGTTTTGAATGAAAGCTTAGAAGTTATTGGAACAGATTATTTTAATCAATCAGAAATAAACATCAATGACAGCAATTATTTCATAAATGAAAATGGTTTATATTTACATTTGAGTAATTATGATGATGAAAATATGCTTTCTTATGTTAGGATGGATTTAAAAAAATAGTTGTCAAAGATTTTTTGATGAATTTTCTTTATTGAAAAAGTAATTCAGCTCAACTAAAAAATAATTTTAAAAAAAAGTATTTTCTATATAGTTGTTTAATAGTTTTGATCAAATATCCCTTTTTCATTATAACTATATTTATAAATCATATCTTGATGGAAATTTAACTAATTCATAAACAACTCAATAATCTCTTTTAATAATTTAAAAGCCAAATGTAACTTAACTCATGAAACCAATTGCTTTAGCTTTTATCATAATTCTTATAATAACTTCTTGTAACGATCTAAAAGGAGGGTATTCGGATGCTGATGTATTGCAAAATGAAAATATAGTTTCTGAAGGTATAGCTGTTAACGTACAAAAAAGTACTCCTACAAAATTTCAAAAACAAATCATTTCCAATGGGATTATAGAAGCTACTCAAAAAAGTGAACTCCATTTTAGAACCAATGAACACCTGGCGAAAATAAATGTAAAAAATGGACAGAATGTTAATAAAGGACAAGTACTTGCACAATTAGATAATGATATAATTCTCAACCAACTTAATAAAGCTAAAATTGATTTAGATAAAGCAGAAACCAAATTACAAGAAGAGAAAATAAACTATGGTTTGGATAGTCAAGATGACACAAACATTAATATTACTGTTTTAAGAAATCTAAATATCAAGAGTGGCAACACCGAAGCAAAAAACACACTTGAAAAGGCACAGCTTTTGTATGAGCAAACCTTTTTAAAATCACCTATTAATGGAGTTGTTGCTAATATTGATACCAAAGTAGGCAACTTCATTACGTCAGGCGACGTATTTTGTACAATTATCAATCTAAGTAAAATGGATGTTATATTTTCAGTTCAAGAAATTGATTTGAACGTTGTTAAAATTGATCAAGAGGTAAACATAACCCCTTTTTCAGATACCAATATAACGTATAAGGGTAAAGTATCAGAAATTAATCCTATAGTTAATGAAAATGGCTTGATACAAGTCAAAGCAAAAGTAAATGGTACTAACAATGCTTTGTTTGATGGAATGAATGCTAAAGTACTCATTAACCAACCCATAGATAATGTAATTGTTATACCTAAAGAAGCTTTGGTATTGCGCTCAAATAGAGAAGTTGTGTTTACAGTTAAAAATGGTTTGGCAAAATGGAATTACGTTAAAGTTTTAAATGAAAACAGTACGAGTTATGCCATTAAAGATGGACTTAAATTAGGTGATACTATAATTGTTTCAGGAAATATGAACTTGGCACATGACGCTAAAGTAACCCCAACTTTTATATTAGAAGAAGATAATAACTAGTAATATGGTTAAATTTTTGATAAATAGACCAGTTGCTGTTTTTATGGCAACACTTGCATTTTTACTTCTAGGCATTGTTTCTTCGTTAAGGATTCCCACATCATTAATGCCAGATATTGCTATTCCAGAAATTTCCGTACTATTAACATACCCAAATAATACAGCAAGAGAGCTGGAGACCAATGTTGTAAGACCTTTGCGAAATCAGCTTTTGCAAGTCGCTAATTTAAAAGATATTGAATCTGAAACCAGAGATGGTTTTGCAACAATAAAATTAATCTTCGAGTATGGTACAAATACCGACTTTGCATTTATTGAAACCAATGAAAAAGTAGATGGTTCACTTAACTATTTACCTAAAGATATAGACAGACCTAAAGTTATAAAAGCATCTGCGACTGATATTCCTATTTTAAACCTTACCATTTCCTTAAAAAAACAATATAGTGATGAACGCTTTTTAGAATTAAGTGAATTTGCAGAAACTGTATTAAAAAAACGTGTTGAGCAGTTACCAGACATTGCCATGGCAGATATGAGTGGACAAACTGAAGCAGAAATTATTGTGACACCACATAAAAATAAAATTCAGGGATTGGGTATTACAAATAATGACCTCATTTATGCCATAAAACAAAATAATTTTGAATTAGGAAACTTACTTGTTCAAAATGGGATATATCAGTATAATTTTAAATTTTCAAATCCCTTAAGATCCAAACAAGATATCAAGGATATTTATTTGAATATCAAGGGCAAGCTATACCAACTTAAAGATTTGGCTGATATAACATTACAATCAAAGCAAGATAGAGGTGTTGTTTATAATAACGGTAAACGAGCTATAGTACTTGCCATCATAAAACAAGCTGATGCACGTATGTATGATTTAAAAGATGCTTTAAAAAACCTTACAATGTCTTTTGAAACAGATTATCAAGACCTTGAATTTTTAGTGAATCAAGATCAGTCAAATTTATTAAAACTATCTATTGATAATTTAAAATTCAGTTTATGGATTGGGAGTATTTTGGCAATATTGATTATGTTTTTTTTCTTAAAAGATGTAAAGTCTCCATTGATTATTGGAATTAGCATTCCCATATCTTTACTTGTAAGTATTTTATTTATGTACATTTTTGGGTTAACTATTAATATTATCTCATTATCTGGTTTAATTCTTGGTGTTGGGATGATGATTGACAATGCCATCATAGTTATTGACAACATAACACAAAAACTAGAAACAGGGCAGTCTTTATTTGAAGCATGTGTAGAAGGAACGAATGAAATAATCACACCTTTGATAAGTTCTGTACTGACAACCTGTTCTGTGTTTTTACCATTATTATTTTTAAGTGGTATTACAGGAGCTTTATTTTATGATCAAGCCTTGGCTGTATCAATTGGTTTAGGTTCTTCATTAATAGTGTCGATTGTTTTGATTCCAGTAATTTATAAGCAATTAAAAAGCAAAAAATTTAAATTTGAAAAGTGGCTTCAGTTTAATCTTAAAACACAGCATATTGAAGATTGGTATGTAAAAGGCTATCATTTTTTCTTTGATAGAAAATGGATTGTATTTGGAATTTCCATTCTAAGTATTATAGTCGCAGTAGTACTATTTAAAGTTATGACCTATGAACAATTACCAGTAATTAACAAACATGAAGTAGTACTGAATATAGATTTTAACGATAATATAAATGTAGCTGAAAACAGTGACCGTGTGGATCATATATTAAAAGACATTCCAGACATTGAGACACAGTTCACACAAGCAGGAGAGCAGCAGTTTTTACTACAACAAGAAAACACAAAAAGTTTTTCGGAAGCATCAGTGTATTTAAACACAAGTTCTGTTGATAAATTAAGAGCTTTAAAAATAGTAGTTGAGGAAAGAATTAAAACAATTTATCCTAAAGCAAATTATAGTTTTAGTGAGCCTAAAACAATATTTGAATATATTTTTGGAACAAATAAGAGTTCACTTATTGTTCAAGTTCAATCAAAATCTTCAACGGAAACACCATCTGTTGAATCCTTGGCAGCAATAAACGTATTATTACAAGGCAAGTCAGCTACCAAAATCCCTTTAAAACAAACAGCTTCAATTGTTGTATTACATGAGAATTTAATGTTGTATGAAATTAGTTATAATGATTTAATAAGTGAACTCAAAACAGCATTCAGTCAGAATTTTATTGATGATTTAAAAACAGCTCAAAAATTTATTCCAATAAAATTAAATTATGATTCGGTTGTTTATGAAGAGATCATTCAAAACCTTTTTGTAAAGAATAAAAATGATGCATTTATTCCTGTTAGAAACCTAATTAAAATTAACAATATTCAACAATACAAGAGTATTACAGCCAATAGAGCTGGGGAGCACTTAAATTATGTTGTTAATGAGAGTGATGACATTGAAAATGATATTTCTGAACTTCAGAATACATTCAGAAACAATGAAAATTTTAATGTTGGTTTTACTGGCAGTTGGTTGAATTTAAAAAACTTAACAGGCGAATTGGTGTGGGTAATTATTGTAGCACTTCTGTTATTATACTTTATAATGGCTGCACAATTTGAATCACTTTGGCAACCCTTAATAATTTTATTAGAAATTCCGATAGACATTGGAGGTGCTTTACTCCTATTATGGATATTTGGAGGCACTATTAATATTATGGCAGTAATAGGTATAGTCGTAATGAGTGGTATTATTATTAATGATAGTATACTTAAAATTCATACTATTAACTTATTACGAAAACGAGGAATGAAAATTGAAAACGCTATTAAAATGGGGGGCAAATTGAGGTTGAAACCAATTATAATGACTTCATTGACCACCATACTTGCTCTTCTTCCTTTTTTGTTTATGAAAGGCTTAGGTGCAGAATTACAACATCCTTTAGCTTTGACTGTTATTGGAGGCATGATATTAGGCACTTTTATTAGTCTGTATTTTATACCTTTAATATATTATTTATTTAGCAAAAAAAGAAGTATATGAGAAATCTAATTTTTAATTTTATCGTGTTAGTTTCTTTTACAGTTTCTGCTCAAACTGAATGGTCACTCGACAAATGTATTGGTTATGCAAAAGAACATAATATAGATATATTGAAGCAGAAATCTTTAAATCAATCCTATTCTAAGGATATAACAATAGCAAAAGGGAATTACTATCCTGATGCTAATTTTAATGCTTCGCAAGGTTTTAGTTTAGGGAATTCTTTTAATGTGTCAACTGGTGTTGGGCAATTAGAAAGCAGGTTTAATAGTTTTAGTTTATCGTCTTCAGTAAATATATTTAATGGGATGAGTAACAAATATAAGTTACTACGAGCGAGATTAATTTCTGAAAAAGGTAATATTGATATTGATAGATTAGGCTTAGACTTATCCTTAGATATTGCACATAAATATTTTCAAGTACTCTTTAATAAAGAAATATTAGTAGTAGCCAAGGAACAAGAGATAATAAGTAAGCAAGAGACAACTCGATTAAAAAAACTATACGATGTTGCATTAAAACCAAAAAATGAATTGTTAGAAATGGAATCTACTTTATCAATGGATAAGAAAGAAACCATAACTGCCCTGAATAATGTAAATAACAGCCTTATTGAATTGCAAGGCTTGTTAGGTATTGAAGAAATTAAAAATTTTGATATTAAACCTATTAGTGTAGAAACAATAGAAAATTCAAACTCTATTATGAATTTTGATGATGTTTTTAATCAAGCATTAATAAAGAACCCTTTATTAAAGTCTACAACATTAGAATCAGAAATTAATGAAAAAGATGTACAAATTGCCAAGGCACAATTCTTTCCAAGAATAAACTTTAATTATTCTTATAGTAGTAGTTATTATCATATACAAGGATCTGAAGACTTAGTCTTTAATCAACAAACAGGACAATTTGTTGATAATGGTTTTTTTACACAATTGGATAACAATAGAACTCATTACCTCGGGTTTTCTCTAACAGTTCCAATTTTTAACAGGTTTTTCACTCAAGCAAGTGTTGACAAGGCTAATATAACAGCAGCAGTCAATAAATTAGAATTGCAAAATCAAAAGAAGGAACTGAAAAATAAGGTCAAAATTGCGATTAATGATGTAGGAACCGCAAAAACTAATTTAGAAGCCTCATTATCAGCATCAATATCACAACAAGAAGCTTTTGCAATTGCTCAAAAGAAATATTTAGAAGGTTATATTACTAGCTACGAATTTTTAGTGAGTAAATCAAAATATATTAAAGCTCAGTCTGATTTAATTACTGCCAAATACGATTACTTCTTCAAAATTAAAGTACTTGAATATTATCAATAAATAAATTATCTATTTAAATTATTATCGCTTCCTGAAAAAACTAATAACTATTAAAATTATAGATAAAATTCAATGTTCATAGAAGTTTATCTATACCTTAAAGTAGAACTGCTTTTATTCCCACCTTGAATTGAAACCATTGAAAATCTAGTTAGTAACTTCAAAAAAGGTCTAATCCGAAATATGCTCTCGAATATGTGCGTGTACTTTTTGTCACACAAGTACATTAACAAAATAAATTACACATTAAACGCGTACAGAAGTGTACACAATAACACACAAGTGTATTTAAGTAAGCTACTGGAGGCACCACTTAAAAACCCTGAAACTTTATTGTTTTCAGGGTTTTTTGTTTTCTAGTCTTTCTTAAAATCTGTATTCATCAACACCCAATAATTTGGATCAAGAATAATACTTGAAGGTTCTTCTCTTACTTTTATTTTAAAACTATTTGACTTTCCTTTAATTTGAACCAATTCCAACTGCTGTGCTTTGTTCTTGAAATTAACACTAATTTCGAGCGGCATCTCAAACAAGCTTCCATCTGTTTGTACTTGGTTTAAATTAATTATTATCTCACTTTCTTTCTTGTTATACTTCCAACTTCCTGCCAATTTTAAAATTCCAGGCTTATACAACCATTGATTGAAAAAGACAGTTAAATCCTTTCCTGAAATTTCCTCCATCACTTTTTTAAAATCATCAGTTGAAACATTTAAATCTTTATATTTTTTGTAATAAATTTGTATGCCTTCCCAAAAGGCATCTGTCCCTACAACACCTCGCAACATATGCAAAATCCAACTCCCTTTTTGATATATTTGTGAAGTTGTTACATCTTTCATGTCTTTTAAATTATCATGTACAATGGTATATTTAGGATTCTTTTCATAAAACGAATCCACTCTATCTTGGCTTGAACGAAGTCCATGAACAAATTCATCTCTACCATATTGATGTTCAATAAAAAGTAAGGTGAAATAAGTTGCAAAACCTTCACTGAGCCAGATATCATCCCAATCATATTCAGTTACTGCATTTCCAAACCATTGGTGTGCAATTTCATGGATAACTACATTTCGCCAACGAGTATTTCTATCTCCTTTTACCGAACTATCACTATACAAAATGGCTGAAGCCGCTTCCATGCCTCCACTTACACTATTAGATTGTATATTTGCAAGCTTCTCATAGGAAAATGGCCCTACATAATCGCTGTAAAATTCTAGTACTTGTTTTGTAGGTTCCGCAAAGTCATAAAATCCAGCATCTCTATCTTGCTTAAACACCCAAGTTTGAATTGATTTACCATCAAATTTATCTACGTACTGCACAGCAAAATCAGCTGCACCAAGCACATACAACCAAGTTGCAATGGGTACAGATTGTTTCCAATGAGTTAGTCGTTTATTATTTGTAAGATTAGTTTCTTCTACTTTCAAACCATTTGAAACTACTTGATAATGATCTGGAGCAGTTACAATAAACTCGCACATGGCTTTGTCATAAGGATGATCTATAGTTGCTAACCAATGACGACCGCGATTTGGCCAATTATCACTAAAAAACGTTCTGTCGCCATGTTTATTATTTCCAATTTTCAACCCACTTACTGGAACACCTTTATATCGAATAATATATTTTGTTCGTTGATTATTTTTAGACGGTTTAGAGAGGCTTATCAATAACTCATCATTTACATGTGTAAATTTCAAATCGTTTCCATTCTCTGAAACACTACTTACAACCATTCCTTTATTATCTAATTCACTTGAAACATTAACCAAGTCCAATCTTAAGTTTTGAACACCTGCTCCTAAAAACCTAATATCAACTGTAACTTCACAAGTGATTTCATCTGTATCATCAGACAACTCAATATTAAAAATATAATTTATGGCGTCAATTTTTGGGTTTTTTGGATAGCCATCAGTTATCGCAAATACATTAGACTGGAAAACTAAAACCATTACAAGGCATAGAATTACCAAGATTTTATTTTTGAAAATACTCATGATTGGTTATTTTGGTTAGATATTGTAATTGCTATTATTTCTAATAATCATTTTTACTGTATTACTAATGTATCGATTTTATCTAAGATTAAAAATTATTCTTAAATTGAGAATTATCTATAACATCATGAATTATTCAACCAAAATTACTCATCATGAATTTTAAAAAAATTATAAGCATTATAACACTACTTGTTTTAATAAGTGGGTTTACAATACATGCTCAAGAAAAACACTACTATCAAACTGATTTCTCTATTGAAGAATTTGAAGCTAGAAGAACCAAAATATTTGATGAAATAGGTAAAAACGCTATTGCACTTATTCAAAGTGCACCTAGTGTTGCGGGTTTTAAAGTCTTTAGACAATCAAACACTTTTTATTATTTATGTGGTTTGGAAGAAGGACATGCTTATTTATTATTGAACGGAAAAAATAGAAGCACTACAATTTATTTACCACATAGAGAAGAAGGTAGAGAGCGTAGTCAAGGGAAAATATTATCAGCTGATGACGCAGAATTAATTAAAGAATTAACAGGAGTAAATCGAGTTCGTCCATTAGAGTTTCTTGGAAATGACCTTGTAGGAACTGGGCTTATTAATGGCGTAACTCCAACATTGTACACTCCTATGAGTCCTGCAGAAACAGGTAATGACAGCAGAGATGAAATATTGCATGGTCATGCACGTGCTGCCGCTGACCCTTGGGATTCACAAACTACGCGTGAATCACGATTTAAAAAACTACTAAATGAGCGATTTCCAGAATTTGAAATTCGAGATTTATCACCACTATTAGATTCTATGCGCTTGATAAAAAGCGAAAAAGAAATCGAGGTTATAAGAAGAGCTACAGAAATAGCAGCTCTTGCTATAATGGAAGCAATGAGATCTACCAAATCAGGTATTTATGAGTATCAATTAGATGCAGCTGCTAAATATGTTTTCTATCAACATGGATCTCAAGGTGATGGGTATCCAGCAATTATTGGTGGTGGCACTAATGCCTTTATGGGACATTATTTTAGGAAAACAGATAAATTAAAAGATGGAGATTTAGTACTCATGGATTACGCTCCTGATTATCACAATTACACTAGTGATGTCACAAGAATTTGGCCAGTTAATGGAACTTTTAATAAAGAACAAACAGCATTATATGAATTCATTGTTGCTTACAGAGATGCCTTATTCAAGTATATTAAACCAGATGTTACTTCTAATTATGTATTAGATAATGCAGCTGCAGATATGAAAAAATATCTAATTGGAAAAACCTTTGCAAAACCAGAACATTTAAAAGCAGTTCAAAATGGCATCAAATTTAGAGGTCATTTTCAGCATCCAGTTGGTATGGCAGTACATGATGTTGGACGTGTTCATCGGGTTGCATTAGAACCTGGAATGGTTTTTACAATTGATCCAATGATATGGATTCCTGAAGAACGACTATATATTAGAATAGAAGATGTAGCTGTAGTTACTGAAACTGGCTCAGAGAATTTAAGTGCTTTTGTGCCTTCAACAATTATTGCTATTGAAAAAACCATCAAAGAAAAAGGGCTAAGTGAATTTAGACCAGCTCAATCTTTACCGCTTAAAAAAAATTAGGATACTGTGGTTTTGCCAAGTTGAAGTAACATCTCATTAGTTATTGCTTCTAAATCATATGAATGACTCCAATTCCAATCTTGCCTGGCCTTAGCATCATCAATGGAACTTGGCCATGAATCTGCTATTTTCTGTCTAAAATCTGTATTGTAACTAATTGTAAATTCTGGAATTTGTTTGATGATTTCTGATGCTAATTGTTTTGGTGTAAAACTAATTGCCGCTAAATTATATGACGATCTAATTTTTACGTCATCAGAATCAGCATTCATAATATCAAGTGTAGCCTTTACTGCATCATCCATAAACATCATTGGTAAGGTTGTATCTTCTGTTAAAAAACAATCATAATGTCCTTCATTAATAGCTTTATGAAATATATCAATGGCATAATCTGTAGTGCCTCCTCCAGGTAATGTTTTCCAACTAATAATTCCAGGATATCTAATGCTTCTAATATCAACGCCATAATTGTTATGATAATACTCACACCAACGCTCACCAACTTGCTTAGTAATACCATAAACAGTTGTTGGTTCCATAATCGTACTTTGTGGTGTGTTTGTTTTTGGTGTTGATGGCCCAAAAACAGCTATGCTTGATGGCCAAAAAACTTTATTAATTATTTTGTCCTTTGCCAAATTAAGAACATGTAACAAAGAGGTTGTATTTAAATTCCAGGCTTTTTGTGGGAATTTTTCTCCAGTGGCACTTAACAGTGCAGCCATTAAATAAACCGTATCAACATTATGCTTTAATACACAGTTTTTTATTTGTTTCCCGTTTTTTGCATCAATGATTTCAAAAGGTCCTGAATTAACCAATTCCATATTGCTTTCTTTAATATCGCTAGCAATTACATTTTCAGCACCTAGTTCAGAACGCAATTTATACGTCAATTCTGAACCAATTTGTCCACATGCCCCAATTATTAAAATTTTAGAAATCATTTATCTTGTAGAAGTTATAATTTCAAAAATAGAAAGAAAATATATTTATCAGCACAATTTTATCTTAAAATGCATTCAGCATTACTAGAAATTTGATTGTTAATAGTTTGAAAAGACAACGTATACAATATATTTGCATCAATAATGTTTGAATGCTATGATATCTAAACTTAAGATTACTAAAATTTCAGCCTTTTTATGTGCCGTTTTTTTTGTCATCAGTTGTAACAACGATGTAAAAGAAGAAACAACTACTATATCAGAAATTACAAAAACTGATAGCACAAAAATTACAACCAATGATATTTCTCAAATAAAATTTACTGAATATGCACTGAGTGATATGACTAAGGATAAAACCAGTAACTGGCAAAAATTTAATGAGTTGTCAGATAAAATTGAGGTTTTAAGAACAGGAGATTTATCATTTTTTAGAGACGATAAAGCCATTCTGGAAGGATTTTTAGTTGATTTAAAAAACGAAGTCCCTGAATCACTGAATACCTCAGCTATATTAGTTAGGCTAACTGTTATTGAAACGGTATTTTTAAAATTAGAAGGACTTGCCTCACTTAGTACTGCAAAAAAAGAAGATCTTTTAAGCACTATAAAAGATGTACTAATTTCACATTCAAATTTAATTTTTCAAATAAATAAAAAATTTGAAAAAGAGTCTCAAAAAATTGAAAAACCGAACTAAATTGGGCTAATTAGAAACTATGAAAAATATTAATTTTCTGTTAAGATGTAACAAAATTCAATTTCAGGCTTCTAAATAATAAGTAAATTGTACAAAATAAATACTTTAACAAAAATGAAAATCAATCAAACAAAACTATTGTTTGCAGGTTTATTTGCCTTTTTAGGGTTTATGGCTTGTAAAGAAGATGGAAAGAAAGACATGGCTGAGGCCGAAAAAATTCCCGGGATTATTCTGGAAAACATGGATACTTCAATAGATCCAAAAGAAGACTTTTATAGTTATGTAAATGGAAGTTGGGTGAAAAATAACACTATACCTGATGATGAATCACGTTGGGGAGGATTTGGTGTTTTACGAAAATCAACTAGAGCAGATGTTTTAGACATCTTAAACACATCAAAAGAATTAGGAAAGTATGAAGAAGGATCTGATCAGAAAAAAGCATTATTGGTTTTTGAATCTGAATTAGACACTGTAGCTCGTAATGAAGTAGGTATTGAGCCTATTAAGCCTTTACTTAATGCAATAAACAGCATTAATAATTTAAGTGATATGCAAACTGTTTACGCAAAAACAGTTGGTGTTTCGGCTCCTTTTACTGGTATAGGAGCAAATCCTGATTTAAATGATAGTAGTATGAATACTGCTTGGGTATTTCCAGGAGGATTAGGTTTACAACGTGATCGCTATTTAGATCAAGATGGAAAATCTAAAGAAATTAGAGGTCAATATGTAGATCACGTTGCTAGAATGTTTCAATTCATGGAATATGACGAAGTATCTGCTCAAAAAGCGGCTAAATTGGTGTTAAAGCTAGAAACTCAGCTTGCTGAACCTAGACTTGATAAGGTACAAAGTAGAGACATTCGTAATTTTAATAATCCTCGTTCTGTAGCTCAATTAGCCGAAATGATGCCTTCCATTGATTGGAATAAATTCATTACTGATATGGGAATCACTCAAAAAGTAGATACTCTTTTAGTAATGCAACCAAAATATATGGCTGCACTTAATGACTTTTTAACATCAACATCTATTGAAGATATTAAAACGTTAATAACATGGAGTACTATTGATAATGCAGCTGGCTATTTAACTACTGAAATTGAGAAAGCAAATTGGGAATTTTATAGCAAAACATTAAATGGGTCTAAAAAAATGCGTACTGCTGAAGAGCGTGCTCTTGGGACGGTTAATGGCTCTGTAGGTGAAGCAATAGGCAAACTTTATGTAGAAGCAAAATTTCCACCAGAAGCTAAAGCTAAAGCTGAAAAAATGATTGCAAATGTAATCTCAGCTTTTCAAAATAGAATCAAAGTTTTAGATTGGATGAGTGAGGACACTAAACAAAAAGCCATTGAAAAACTAGACAAATTCACTGTAAAAATTGCGTATCCTGATGAGTGGGAAGATTATTCTACTTTAATGATAGAAGAAGGTAATAGTTATGCTGAAAATATGCTTGCTGTTGGGAAATGGTCATTAGAAAAAAACATTGCTGATATTGGTCAACCAGTTGACAAATCAGAATGGGGAATGCCTCCTCAAACAGTTAACGCTTACTTTAATCCTTTAAATAATGAGATTGTATTTCCTGCAGCTATATTGCAACCACCTTTCTATAACTATACTGCAGATGAAGCTGTGAACTATGGTGGAATTGGAGCAGTAATTGGTCATGAAATTTCACATGCTTTTGATGATTCTGGAGCACGTTTTGATGGTGACGGAAATGTTAATAACTGGTGGACTCCTGAGGATTTAACAGAATTTGAAGCTAGAGGAAATGCCTTAGCTGAACAATATAGTGCCATTGAAGTAATGGATAGCGTTAATATTAATGGAAAATTTACCTTAGGTGAAAATATTGGAGATTTAGGTGGTTTGTTAGGAGCTTATGATGGCCTTCAATTATTCTTTGACGAAAATGGAAGACCTGATGATATTGATGGTTTTACTGCTGAGCAGCGTTTCTTTATGTCTTGGGCAACAGTTTGGAGAACTCTTACAAGAGAAGATGCTTTAAGAACACAAATTAAAACTGATCCTCATTCACCAGGAATTTATAGAGCTACGCAACCACTTAAAAATATTGATGCTTTTTATGAAGCCTTTGGTATTAAAGAAGGTGATAAAATGTGGTTAGCTCCGGAAAAAAGAGTCCGAATTTGGTAATATCTAACTATTGCCATAAACAAAAAAAGCAGCTCAATGAGCTGCTTTTTTTATATGTAATATTCTATTAGTCCTTTTTTACTTCACCTTTTTTTGCAATCAACGCATTTTTGCTAATCATAGCCAAATTAAAGTTTGGCTCAATAGCTAATGCCTCATCTAATATGGCAATAGCTGGATCAATATTAGTTTCAACATTTTCTTTAAACTTAGCCAATGCTTTTAAATACAAAAAGGCAGCCTTCATTTTTACTTGATAAGGTTGTTGTGCTTCATAAAAAGTACGCATAATTTCATCTTTCGAATTTGCAATACCATAAGTGATATTTAAGTTCGCTCCTATTAAATCATTTAACTGAATTTTTAAATCTGCCAATTCATAAGCAACTAACGGGTTTGGTGTTCGCTTAAATAATACTTCATAATGCTCTAAAGCTCTTGCTGGTTGATTTAATGCGTGTAACGAAACTGCCTTTACTTCAACAGCCATATCGCTATCATCTACTTTCTTTTCAATACCTATTGTATTTAGTGCTTGGATGTGTCTACCTTCATTCATATAAAGTACAGCCAATGTATCTACTCTACTTTGATTAGGTTCCAAAATATTTAAATGTGTTAACGCGTCTATTACGCCTTGAACATCACCTTGCGTTTTCATTTGCTTGTAATAAGCTTTATAATGCGATAATAACACATTGTTACTTTGTGCATTCACTTGCATTGCAAAAACAATGACCAATAATCCAACTAACTTCTTCATTTCTAAAATATTATTTATTCGAGTGGCAAATCTAAAAAATTTAAGCACTTATAATACTAATAAAAAGCTAATTTATTATAGGTCCCTGTTTTTTGAATTATACACAAATATTATGCCCTTAAAAAATATTTTAGGCAAACTCCTTAAAATTAGCTAACTTTAAAAGAACTACAAAGCTAAATATCATGGGAATAAAGAGTTTTCAGGGATCTAGGAGAGCACAACAAGATGTTGAAACTTCTCTTATAAAAGTTAAGGACTATATGACAACTAATCTAATCACTTTTAAACAAGATCAATCAATTGAGAATGTCATTGAGAAGTTAATCAAATATAGAATTTCTGGTGGCCCAGTTGTTAATGAGAATCAAGAGTTGATTGGAATTATTTCTGAAGGTGATTGCATTAAACAAATTAGTGAAAGTAGATATTATAACATGCCTATGGATCATACAACTATAGAACAATGCATGGTTAAAAATGTTGATACTATTGATGGCAATATGAATATTTTTGATGCTGCTACTAAATTTTTAGAATCTAAAAGACGACGGTTTCCTATTGTTGAAAACGGCAAATTAGTCGGACAAATTAGTCAGAAAGACATTTTAAAAGCTGCAATTGCACTGAAAGGACATACCTGGAAATAAACTAAAATCCATCTTTTCTTTTAGTTTCTAGTGGCAAGTCTGTAATTATTATTTTATTTTTTTCAGTACTAACTAACTCAGCAATTTTTGAGTAAGGATATTCTGATATTGGCTCGCTTAACGTTTTCCATTTAGCAATTCCTGCGACAGTTATTCGTTCTCCAATTTCAATGATGCCTTCTCTATAACGAAGTGGTTTATTAAACCCTAAAAAGTTTTTTGGATCTATATTATATTGTTTTAAAAGCGATTCAAATTCAGGAGTTGGATCATTAAAAGTTCCAGAAGACGTTTTTTTATCTTCAACCAAATAACTTATAAAATTCTTTGGTGTTTTACTTGGTCTAACAATTACAAAATCTCCATTACTATTAATAAAGAATTCCTGTGTTTTTAAATCGTTTATGATAGTTTTCCAATGTGAACTCTTACCATTACTAACTCTTTTTTGGATTTTTATTGAATAGAATACACATTTCCGACCGCTTAAAGGAGCTATTAATGGTTCTTTTACATGCAATGCTTTACCTCTCACTTTTGTAAGCTCATTGGTCTTTAAACTTCCAACAGATTTATGAGGAATCTTTGATAATTTCCTTAATACAACTTGCTTAGTTGAGAAATAATAGGAGGTGAACATTATTACTCCAACAACGATAATAATTATAGGAATAATAATGATTCCATTTGATGCAAGCAAAATCATAATGATGGTTTTTGGTATACTATATTAGTATCATAATATGCACGAATGTTACAAAAGTCTATGAATCGCGCTTAACCAAAGCATAGTAGTCATTCTCTAATGGCAAATAACCTTGATCGTACACAAAGTAATAAACAGCTCCTGCTTTTGTAGTATATATACTAGTAAAGTAATTAAAATCAAACCCTTTTTCAATTAACTTAGCACGTGAAGTTCTTGTTTTTTGATCAGGATTCAGGTCTTCTAGAATTCGATAGTTTTTGCGTAAACGATTATTAGTATTTCGTATTAAATTCTTACTGTCTTTATTAACTCTATTATTATAAGAATTTCTACAAGCATCACTACAAAATTTCTTGTCAATACGACCAACAATTTTATCGCCACATTCAGGACATTGCTTTTTCATCTGATTAAATTATTAATGTTGAATCATTAAGGTTCATGATTCTTTTGATTTTTTATATCTCTCTTTGGCCCTTTCAATTGTTTTCTGTCTGTATTCTGGATCTTCATGGTAGCGTCTTCTGGCAGCCTCTAAGGTTTTTTTCTTATAATCTTTATCTGTTTTATATTTTTCCCTATAATAGGTTTTTGTTTTCTTTCTAAACGCTTCATCGGTTTCATATTTATGGTTTTTATCCAATAATATTTTTTTCCTCCTTTGTTCTGCTTTATAAGCCTCTAAGCTAAGCTCATACCAAGAGGCTTTTGTGTTTTCATAGACAAAATCCTCAATATGATTCAGCCCAATTTTCCTAAGGACTTTGTTAGAACCAATATTGTCAATAAGTGCAATTCCAGCAATGGTTTCGTACTGCTTTACTTTAAAACCATAATCTAAAGCAACTAAAGCAGATTCGGTGGCGTAACCTTTTCCCCAATAACGAGGTATAAAACGATAACCAATATCATAAAAATTTTGTTTTCCGTTTAATGAATCTTTTTCTCCAGTATTCAATTTTAAACCAGACCATCCTATAAAATCGCCTGAAGATTTTTCAATAGCTGCCCAACGTCCAATACCTCGTTCTTTATATTGTTGTCTTATAAATTCAATTACTTTTTCAACTTCTTTCTTAGTTTTTACTGGTTTATTACCCAAATATTTATGCACAATTGGATCGGAATCCAACTCAAACATACCTTCAATATCTGTTGGCATTATTTCTCTAAGAATGAGACGTTCTGTTTCTGCAAATATGTTCATATTAATTAATCATTTTTGATGCTAGTTCTTTAAACAATTTATAAGCCACCATGGCTGTAGCATTATTAATATCTCTCTTCGGATTCAGCTCAACAATATCTGCTCCAACAATTGGCACTTTTATCCGTTGAATAATTGTAATTAACTGCCTTGTATTCATTCCTCCTGGTTCATGATGAGAAATTCCTGGAGCATAGGCTGGATCAAGGACATCAATATCTAAAGATATATATAATGGATTCTCAAGTGAATTGATAAAATCAAAACTAAAATCTTTCATTTCAACTACCTTAACTTCAAATTTTTTTGCTTGTTCTTTTTGGTGCGTATTAAAAGTTCTAATACCAACTTGAGTTAACGAATTTAAAGCTCCCTTTTCCATCAATCTTGCAAATGGTGAAGCATGTGAATATGGATTGTTTTCAAAATTATCATAGAGATCTGCATGTGCATCTAAATGCAAGACATTTAGTTTAGAGTACTTTTCTGAAAATGCCTCAATAACTGGAAATGAAACAGAATGATCACCTCCTAGACTGATTAACTTACTTCCATCTTCTAATTCTCTGCTTATGGTTTCTTTAATCTTTTTATATGCAAAAGCTGCATCAATTTCAGAAAATTCAATATTACCACAATCCTTGTAGTTTTGATTTTCAATTATCTCTTTCCCATGTTCACAGTACTTATTTGCAGAACCTTCTTCATCCATTAATCGAATGTGTTTAGGCGCTAAAGCTGGACCTCTTAAATATGAAGAGTTAGCATCGTATGGAATACCTATTAGTTTAAGCATAGTGCTTTGTGTAAATTATATTATTTGGAAAGCCTTCATCTTTTCTATGAGCTTCAAACTTAAAATCGAACTTATTCAAAAGTGCTTTTGAAGATTCATTATGTCTACTTGTGTAAGCCTCAATAGTCTTTAACTTAAGGTCATTAAATCCGAATTTTAAAACTGTTCCCATAGCTTCACTCATAAATCCTTTTTGATGATAATCTGGATGCAGTTCATATCCAATTTCAGCAACAGTTTTTGCTTTGTTGAAATTCCATAGACATATAGTTCCAATTAATTTTGGATTATCTAATATTGAAATTCCCCAAAAACATAGATTGTTGTTTTTTATATCATCAAATCTGTCAGAGATAAATTTTTTCATCTCCAATTTGTCTTCAATCATTTCTCGTTTTATATGTTTTAAAACTTCAGGATGAAAACGGATTTCATACAAATCTAAATAATCATCAATAGTAATATTTCTCAATAATAATCTATTGGTTTTTAGTTCAGATTGAAGTGTGTTTATATGCAATTGGTTTTTATTCAAAAATAATTGAGCTTATAACAATTTGAATTTCATCAGCAAATATAATGATTTATTCGTTTACAAACGACTACAAACATTTACAAACGAATTTAAACGCGTAATTACCGACTAGCATTTTGATTGTGTCTCATCTTTGCATTGTCGAAACATAGGAACTCGATAGTATTAACTGTTTAACGCAAAAATTTAAAATTATGAACACACTTAGAAACAAAGTACAGTTGATTGGAAACCTTGGAAACGATCCAGAAATTATCAATCTTGAATCAGGAAAAACATTGGCAAAGTTTGCTATTGCTACTAATGAAAGTTACAAAAATGCAAGTGGTGAAAAAATCACAGACACGCAATGGCACAATGTAATTGCTTGGGGAAAAACTGCTCAAATAATTGAGAAGTATGTAACCAAAGGAAAAGAAGTAGCTATAGAAGGTAAATTAACGTCACGAAGTTACGAAACTAAAGAAGGTGAAAAAAGATACATTACTGAAGTTGTATGCAGTGAACTCCTAATGCTGGGTAAGTAATTTAGCACAAAAGTAGAGAAGGTATAAAACCGCATTTTTATGGTTTTATACCTTCTTTTTTTTATTTGCCTTTAACAAATTAATACATTTATTATCAACATGTTATATTTTTAAATATACGCTTTATCGGTTTTTTTTGTATTTAATAGTGGTTTATTGAATAGCCTTTAATACATTTACCTCATAAAATGGTAAATAATTGTAAGTCAGTATGAGTAAGTATTAAATTCAAAGTAATATTTAGTACTTAAACGATTATTTTTCCCATTAGAGCTTTATAGCGTTATTTTTGCTTATCCCTTAAGAATATTTAATAGCATATAATTAATCCCAAATCACTAACGATTGTTAGTATTTAATTGAACTTAGAGTTTTGGTGCTTTAATAATATGCTTATGAAGAAATATTACTTTAGCTTCCTATTTCTATTAGTTACTACGATGTCCTTTGCCCAAAATGCTGGGGATTTTCAAACAGCTGCTTCTGGAGACTGGACAAATTTAAATTCTTGGTCAGAGCACGATGGAACAAATTGGATTACACCAGCTACAAGCTATCCAGGACAAATTAATGGCTCATATGAAATAAGCGTATTAGCTGCACACACTATAGCCTTTAGAACCACTTCCACTGTATTACATTCTGGTGTACTTAACATTGTTGGTACTTTAAATTTAGATGTTACTGGCAATGGGAATCCAGATACTATAAATTTAAATACCACAGCAATAAATATTAATGGAGGAAACTTAAATTTTGTAGGAAACAAAGTTAGATTAAACCTACCTGTTTCTGCAGTGATTACAATTACGGCAGGCGGAACCATTACTGCAAGTTCGTGTAATGCTAACAATCAAATATATATTGGCGCAAATAAATATGCCTCCTGTGCTGGAGGTGGTGTAAACACTTATACTTTTGGAGAAGTTGTTGCTGCTGGTGGCACTGTAAATGCCGCAATTATTAACCCTTTAAGTGGGTTTAGTTCTGAAGCTTGTGCAGCAATAAATATTGAAGGTGGTTATACAGGGCCAGACACTAATGTTACATTTAATTGGACTTTAACAGATTCTAATGGAAATATTTCAAATATAAGTTCAGGAACGTTAGCAAATAATACACAAACTGATACTGATTCATTTACACCAACTAGTGTTGACGAATATTTACTTTCATTTGAAGTTACATCTGGTACATTCGTTAATGTCGAAACCATAGTAATCAATGTCACAGCTGATGTAACTATTCCAGAATTAACTGGTCAAGGTGCTGATGCCAATGTGGAATGTTCTGACACAATGGTATTCACTGCCCCAACGGCTAGTGATAACTGTGACGCAAGTCCTAACATAACATTCTCTGATAATACTACAACCAACGCTTGTGGTTTAGATACTGTTACTAGAACATGGACTGCTACAGATTGTACTGGTAATGCAAGTGCAACAGTTAGTCAAACGCTTACTTTTATCGATACTACTATTCCAGTATTATCTGGTCAAGGTGCTGATGCCAATGTGGAATGTTCTGATACAATGGTATTCACTGCCCCAACGGCTAGTGATAACTGTGACGCAAGTCCTAACATAACATTCTCTGATAATACTACAACCAACGCTTGTGGTTTAGATACTGTTACTAGAACATGGACTGCTACAG
>Ga0316205_10001306_pt1 | contig 33120 bp, 30 predicted proteins | sample 3monthpyrite_MG_FD_204941 | JGI IMG/M metagenome (GOLD analysis project Ga0316205, IMG submission 204941) | Microbial mat bacterial communities from mineral coupon in-situ incubated in ocean water Damariscotta River, Maine, United States -... | ecosystem: Environmental > Aquatic > Marine >...
CCGGGCACAGCTTTTCGCCGCCGCCCTGATCCTCTACCCGCGCTGGTACGACCCCCATCACGACCGGCTTTGCGAGCTTGAGAACGCGCTGGAGAGCTTCGCGGCGCAGACCCGCGCCTGGCGCGAGGATCATCGCGGCTGGACCGCCCACGGAATGCGGCTCTGGAAACGCAAACCGCTCCAGCGGTTCTTCGGCCGGCACCGGGCGCTCAGCTTCGGTGCGCCCAGGCCCGACCGCCCCGCCATGGTCTGGGCCGGGCGCGCCGATGAGGCCCCCGAAGGCGCCACCCGCATCGAGGACGGCTTCCTGCGCTCGCGCGGTCTGGGGGCCGAACTCATCCCCCCGCTCAGCCTGGTCTGCGACGACACGGGTATCTATTACGACCCCACACGCCCGTCGCGGCTGGAATATCTGATCGCCGGGCGCGCCGCCCTGCGCCCCGATCAGGAACTGCGCGTCACCCGCCTCATCGAACGGATCACCGCGCAGGGTCTCAGCAAATACAACCTCGACGCCACCGCGCCGGACCTGCCCCGGGGCCACCGCATCCTGGTGCCCGGCCAGGTCGAGGATGACGCCTCGATCCGCTTCGGCGCGGGCCGGATCGACACCAATCTGGCGCTGCTCGAAGCCGCCCGCGCGGCCAACCCGCAAGCGGTGATCTGCTACAAGCCGCACCCGGATGTCGAGGCCGGCCTGCGCGCAGGTGCTGTGCCGCCGGATGCGCTTGCCGCACTCGCCGACATCACCCTGCCCCATGCCGACCCGGCGGCACTTCTGCAAAATGTCCATGAAATCTGGACCATGACCTCGCTCATGGGGTTCGAGGCACTGCTGCGCGGCGTCAAGGTCACAACCACCGGCGCGCCCTTCTATGCGGGCTGGGGGCTGACCACCGATCGCGGCCAGACGCCCGCCCGCCGCGCCGCACACCCTTCGCTCTCCGGGCTGGTGCACGCCACGCTCATCGACTATCCGCGGTATTTCGATCCCGTGACGGGCCTGCCCTGCAGCGTCGAGGTGGTGGTCGACCGCCTCGCCGCCGGAGACCTGCCCCATCCCGGAGCGGGCAACCGCCTCCTGGCCAAGCTGCAAGGCGTCTTTGCCTCCTGCGCCCATCTCTGGCGCTGAGCCGAATTCTTCTGGTCAAGAAAGCGGTCCCCGTGTCCAGCGATGCATCACATCCCCGCCCACATCGCGGGTCTCCATCAGGGAAAACCGCCCGGCCTCTTCCAGATTGCCCAGCCCCAGCGCGCCGATCCCCGGCAGCCCCTCGGCCCCGATGGCGAACCCGGCTGTGAACCCCACAAGCTCATCCACCAGATCGGCCCCCAGAAGCGAGGCCGCCAGCGCGCCGCCGCCTTCGCAGAAGACGCGCGTCAGCCCCTCGTTGCCCAGCGCCCCCAGAACCGAGCCCATGTCCAGATGCCGCCCGGACAGGCCGCACTCCAGCAACCGCGCACCCAGACCCTCCCAGGCCTCTCTCAGGGGCGGATCGGCATCCGGCCCATGGCACATCCAGAGCGGCACATCCTGCGCGCTGCGCGCCAGCCGCGACATCAACGGAACGTCCAGCCGCCGCGAGATCACCACGCGCACCGGCTGCCGCCGCGCGCCCATGTCCCGAGCGGTCAGCATCGGATCATCCGCCCGCGCCGTGCCCGCGCCCACCATCACCGCATCATGGCGCGCGCGCATCGCGTGCACCACGCGCCGCGCAGCCGGGCCGGTGATCCACTGCGAATGGCCCGTGGCCGTGGCGATCCGCCCGTCAAAGGAGGTGGCCAGCTTCAGCGTCACCCGGGGCCGGCCCAGATCGTTGCGCAGAAAGAACCCCGCGTGGTCGCATGCGGCCGCCTCGGCCAGAACACCCGTTCGGACCTCGATCCCGGCGGCGCGCAGCATCTCGAAACCGCGCCCCGCAACCCGCGGATCGTGATCCTCCAGCGGGGCGACCACCCGCGCCACCCCCGCCGCGATCAGCGCCCCGGCACAGGGCGGCGTGGCCCCGTGATGGGCGCAAGGCTCGAGCGTGACATAGGCGGTGGCGCCCCGTGCGGCGTCGCCTGCCTGCGCCAGCGCACGGGTTTCGGCATGGGGTCGCCCGCCCGGGGCCGTCCAGCCCCGCCCGACCACGCGGGTGCCCCGCACGATCACGCAGCCCACCGCCGGGTTGGGCCAGGTCAGCCCCTGCCCCCTGCGGCCCAGGGTCAGGGCCAGGTCCATGTATCGGGTGTCGCCGGCGCTCACGCGTCCGTCTTGTCGTCCGCGACAGGCTCGTTCGGCCTGAGTTCACTGACGAACTTGTCGAAATCATCCGCCGCCTGAAAGTTCTTGTAAACGCTGGCAAATCTCACATAGGCCACCGTGTCGATCCGGGCCAGGCTTTCCATCACGATCTCGCCCACGGTCTTGGAGGCTATATCCGTCTCGCCCATGCTCTCCAGTCGGCGCACGATGCCGCTGATCATCTGTTCAACGCGCTCGGGCTCCACGGGGCGTTTCTGCAGCGCGATCCGGATCGAGCGTTCCAGCTTGTCGCGGTCGAAATCCTCGCGGCGGCCGTTGGATTTGACCACCACCAGATCGCGCAGCTGTACCCGCTCATAGGTGGTGAAGCGCCCGGCACAGGCCGGGCAAAACCGCCTGCGCCGGATCGAGACATGCTCTTCGGCGGGTCGCGAATCCTTCACCTGGGTGTCGATATTTCCGCAAAACGGGCAGCGCATGGCCTTGCCCCCTTTTCTGTCCTTGCCTCATCCTATGGGTCTGGGGCCCATTTATCCACAGGCACTATAGGGGAGCCACAGGGTTTTGGGTAGAGGGGAAATGACGCCGCTAGATCGTGTTGTGCAGATCGGCCACATGCGCCCGCGCCGGTTGGGGGGCCAGCCCCCAATCCCCCGAGATACTTGACGCCAGAAGACGCCGTCACCCAGGCACAAACCAATGCCGCCCGCGCGGCGTCTCCACATATTCCGGCCAGGCGAAATCGAGCGGCGGGGCATAGTCGCAGAGCGGCGGGAGCCATGTCTCGCCGCCCACGCCGCCGCCGGTGCGCTGCTCGAATTCCTCGCGCGCCAGTTCGCGTACGAACGCGTCGCTCAGAACCCTCAGCGCCGCGCGGGCCAGCACCTTGGCGGCTGTCTGAACCATCGGGTCGATCGTCGCCGGAATGCCGCCCAGCGCGTTCATCGCCCAGGCCGGGTAGGGCCCGCCACGAAGTGCCGGGCGCGCCACGTAAAACCGCGCGAGCGGCGCGTGCCAGCTCATGTCGGTATAGTCGTCGGAGGTGGCGTTCATCTGCTCGGGCGGAAGGGTACGGCGCAGCCGGGCCTCGGCCAGCTCCGGCGGGATCAGCCGCGTGCAGGCATCGATCAGCGGGTTGGCGTCCGCCCTGCGCTCGCAGGCGCGCTGCACCTCGCGCATGACCTCAAGCGCCGCCTCGTCCCAGGCCGGCGCGCCCACCGCCTGCATCTCCTCCCAGACCAGCCCCGCCATCGCGTGGTTGGTCAGGCCCGGGCGCGACTTGCTGACCCAGTGCTTCTCGACCGTGCAGCCGGCCAGGGATGCCGCCGCCCCGGCGATCCGGTCCAGCGCCGCGCTCACCGCCTCGGCCTGTGCCAGGTCCGCCACCCGGATCATGTATTGCAGGTCCGCCTGCACCGCCGGCAGGTTGTCCGCCTTGGCCTGACCGGTGCCCAGAATGGCCTCCGAGATCGACCAGCCGCCGCGATGTGGCAGCATGGCGTCCCGGCCTTGCCGCGCCATCTGGTACATGGAGACAAGCGCGTCATTGGCCCCTGGCGCGCGTATATCCGAATGCGATTGCGGAATGGGGGTGCCATCCTGTGCGCCCCAGCTTTCCGGCGCGTCACAGCGGAACCGGTAGATCATCGAATACGCCGCCCCGCATTGCGTGTCCCAGCGCACCGTGTTGCACAGGGGCAGCATGTAGAAGGGATGGAAGGACAGTATCGCCGCCAGCCCGTCATAATAGCCCCCGGCCGCGTGGATGGGTTTGGACCCGCGCACTTTCTCGGCGGGCTCGCCGGTAAAGCGCAGGCCGCCCTTGATTCCGTGCCGCTCCATCGCCGCCTTGGTCGCCAGAAGCCCGCCCAGCCCGGCCATGCCCAGACCCGAATGCGGATCGGTATGCCCGGCCGCCAGCCCGTTCAACCCGTCGCGCGGGCTCGGCTCAGGGGCGGCAGCCTGACAATTGCCGGGCACCGCGTCATATTCGGCATACATGCCCACCACCGGCCCGTCGCCACTGGCCCATTGCGCGCAAAAGGCCGTGGGCATTCCGCCCGAGCCTGCCTCGACCGAGAAGCCCTCGGCCCGCAACCGCTCCACATACCACGCGGCCGAGCGGTATTCGCGCCAGGCGCTTTCGCCATGGTCGAAGATCGTCGCACAGCCCTGCGAGAGGTCCGCCGCATGGGCCTCGACCCAGGCCGTGGCGGTGTCAAAAGCGCTCATGCGGTGTCTCCGCTCAGATGCGCGGCCACCTGCCGCCTGTGCGGCGCATCGCGATGCTCGAACACGTAAATCCCCTGCCAGGTGCCCAGCATCAACCGGCCCCCGGCCACGGGTATGCTCAGGCTCACGGGCATCATCGCCGCCTTGATATGCGCGGGCATGTCATCCGGCCCTTCCTGGGTATGGGTGAGATAGGACATCGCGGGATCGCTCGTGGGCGGCACCAGCCGCGCGAAATAGGCGCGCAGGTCGGTCTGTACCTCGGGGTCCGCGTTCTCCTGGATCAGCAGGCTGGCCGAGCTATGGCGGATGAAGAGCGTGAGCAGGCCCTCTCCTGCGGCCGCAGCGCGCAGCCAGGCCGCCACGTCGCTCGTGAACTCATAGAGCCCCTGACCCCGCGTCTGAACCTCGAAAACCGTCTGCATCGGCGTTCAGCACGGCCCCCAGGAAAACGACCCGCTGTCCCAGCACTGGCCCTTGGCCTCCTTGGCCTCGAAGACGGAATAGAAATCCCGCACGATCGTGCTGCCCTCAGCGCAGCGCAGCTCGGCCAGGGTCTGATCCCCGCGCGTCACCCGCACCCCGCCCGAGACCTCGGGCTGGTCCGCCGCGATCCGCTCTACCGCCGACCAGACCGTGTATTCGACATCCCCGTTGCCGACGCCCAGCTCTTCGTAAATCGAACTGCCGATGCCGTTCCAGGGCAGATGGAACACCTCCTCGACCCGCCGCGCCAGCAACAGCTCGGCGGCGCGTCCCGGCGGGCCATAGCGATAGACCACCACATCCCGCTGAAGGCACAGGTCCAGCGCCTTGCCGCTGCCCTCCATCCTGCAGTGAAAGAGCGGCTCGCCAGACCCGAAACACCCTTCGGCCTGCGCCAAAGCCGGATCGGCCGCCATGGTCGCGCCGCCCAGGACCAACCCCATCAGAAAATACCGCATCGCGCCCCCCGGCCCTTCGTTTCGTCCGGCCCAGCCTAGCACAGGCCCGGCCCGCGCCAAAGCCGCTTGCCGTGCCGGGCCTGTTGCGGCAATGCTCGGGGCATTCACCTGCGCCCGAAGGCCGTCCCATGTTCGCCACCATCCTCACCGGGCTTGTGCCCAGCTTTCTCATGGTCATCCTCGGCGGGCTGGTGCGCGGACGGCTGTCGGAAACCGCCTGGGCGGGGCTCGACCGGCTGAACTACGAGATCCTGTTCCCCGCGCTCATCTTTGCCACCGCCGCCAGCCGGCCCATCGATCCGGCCAATCTGGTGCTGGTCGGCCCGCTGGTCTGGACGATCCTGGCGCTGGGGCTGGGGCTGGGATACCTGGCGCGGCGGCACGGGCCTGCGCGGTTCCTCGACTTCGCCGGGTGCTGGCAGACCGCATGGCGCTTCAACACGGCGCTGGGCTTTGTCGCGGTTCAGGCGCTGCCGGGGGCCGATCTGGGACTGTTTTCGGTCACGATCGGTCTGGCCATCCCGGTGGCCAATATCTTTGCGGTCTCGGCCCTGTCGCGCGGCACGGGTCTGACGCCGGGAGCGGCGCTGCGGCGCATCGCGCTCAACCCTTTCCTGCTGGCCAGCCTCGCGGGCGTGGTTGTGGGACTTTCCGGTCTGACGATCCCCGTGCCGGTCATGGCGCCGGTGAACATGCTGGCCGCGGCGGCCATTCCGGTGGCTCTGATCTCGGTCGGGGCGACGCTGGACTGGCGCGCGCTGGCCCGGCTCGACCGGTTCTCGGGTCATATCACGGCTGTAAAGCTGCTGGCCCTGCCGCTCACCGTCTCGGCGCTGGCCTGGGGGCTGGGGCTGAGCCATCCGCTGGTGCCGGTGCTGGTGATCTACGCCGCCCTGCCGACCGCCTCGGCGGCGCATGTTCTGGCGGCCGGCTTTGGCGCGGACCGCCGCCTGGTGGCAACGCTCATCGCGCAGTCCACATTGCTGAGCGCCGCCACCCTGCCGGTCTGGATGCTCGTCGCGGCCGGTTTCGTCGAATGACGCGGCACGCCTGGGGTCCTGACACTAGGTGCCGCCCTCCTCGACCAGCGCCTTGAGGTTCTCCAGCCCCAGCTGGTAGTCGGCCCCCACCCAGCGATCCATCATCAGCCCCATCCAGCGCCCCGCGGGACCTGCACCCATATCGGTGGTAAATCCCCAGGTGACTTCGGTCGCCCCGCCGTCGGTCTCGTTCAGATACCAGGTCGCATCGGCGCGGCCCATGTCGCCGAAATCCAGGGCCACGGCGACAAATTCGTTCTCCAGAACCTCGGTGATCTCGGACGATCCCGATCCCACCTGGGGGTGTTCCGAGCTCCATGTCATCGTGGCCCCTTCACCCTCGGCGATCTCGCCATAGGTAACGACGGCCTCCGGATCACGGCCCAGCCAGGGCGACCACGCCTCCCCGGCCTCAGGGTCGCTGATATGCGGGAAAATCGCCTCCGCCGGCGCATCGATCACTATACTGCGCGATACCGCCACCTCGCGGGGCAGGACCATGCCGATGATGACCAGAAGGGCGATGACAGCGACGAGGCCGATCAGAAGTCTCTTGAGAAAACGCATGGGCCGGACTCCCCTTCTTTCCGACATTCTTCCCGCACTATGCCACAACGTCATGAAAAAAGCGCCCCGCGGGGCGCCCTTCTCACTGATCCAGAAAGCTCCGCAGCTTGCGGCTTCGGCTCGGATGCTTCAGCTTGCGCAGCGCCTTGGCCTCGATCTGACGGATGCGCTCGCGGGTCACGCTGAACTGCTGGCCCACTTCCTCGAGCGTATGGTCGGTGTTCATTCCGATGCCGAACCGCATCCGAAGAACCCGCTCCTCGCGGGGCGTCAGGCTCGACAGAACCCGCGTCGTGGTTTCCTTCAGGTTGTCCTGAATGGCGCTGTCCAGAGGCAGAACCGCGTTCTTGTCCTCGATGAAATCGCCCAGCTGGCTGTCTTCCTCGTCGCCGATCGGCGTTTCCAGCGAAATCGGCTCCTTGGCGATCTTCATCACCTTGCGGACTTTCTCCAGCGGCATCTGCAGCTTCTCGGCCAGTTCCTCGGGGGTGGGCTCGCGACCGATCTCGTGCAGCATCTGGCGGCCTGTGCGCACCAGCTTGTTGATCGTCTCGATCATGTGCACGGGGATACGGATTGTGCGCGCCTGATCGGCGATGCTCCGCGTGATCGCCTGGCGGATCCACCAGGTCGCGTAGGTCGAGAACTTGTAGCCGCGGCGGTATTCGAACTTGTCCACGGCCTTCATCAGGCCGATATTGCCTTCCTGAATGAGATCAAGGAATTGCAGGCCGCGGTTCGTGTATTTCTTGGCGATCGAGATGACCAGCCGCAGGTTCGCCTCGACCATTTCCTTCTTGGCCAGACGTGCCTCAGACTCGCCCTTCTGAACCTGACCGACGATGCGGCGGAACTCGGGGATGTCCAGACCCACATACTGCCCGACCTGCGCCATGTCGGCGCGCAGCTCGGTCACTTTCTCGGGGCTGCGTTCCATGAACATCTGCCAGCCACGGCCGGATTTCCGCGCCATGTCGTCCAGCCATGTCGGGTCCATCTCGCGGCCGCGATAGGCCTCGATGAATTCGCGCCTGTTGATCCGCGCCTGATCCGCCAGCTTCACCATGGCGCTGTCGATGGCCATGATCCGCTGGTTGATGCCGTAAAGCTGGTCGATCAGCGCCTCGATCCGGTTGTTGTGCAGATGCAGCTCGTTCACCAGCTCGACGATCTCCGAGCGCAGCTTCTGATAGGTGCCTTCCTGCTTTTTGGAAAACGAGTCGTCCTCGTTCAGCGTCGCCGAAATCCGGCTGTCCTGCATCTCGGCCAGCTTTTCGTAATCATCCGCGATCCGGTCCAGCGTCTCCAGCACGCGCGGTTTCAGCGCGGCCTCCATCGCCGCCAGGCTCATGTTGGCCTGATCGTCGTCATCGTCATCGTCGTCGTCGCTGGCAATCGGGTTGCCATCGGCATCCAGCTCCTCGCCGTCATCCGCCTTCTTGCCCGGTGCGGCGCTCACATTGGCGGCAACCACGGGCTCGGCCACGGTGTCGTCCTCGCCCATATGGGTGCCGAATGTCGCCTCCAGGTCGATCACGTCGCGAAGCAGGATGTCCTCGCCCAGAAGCTCGTCACGCCAGATGGTGATCGCCTGAAAGGTCAGCGGGCTTTCGCAAAGCCCCGCGATCATCGTGTTGCGGCCCGCCTCGATGCGCTTGGCAATGGCGATCTCGCCCTCGCGGCTGAGCAGCTCGACCGACCCCATCTCGCGCAGGTACATCCGCACCGGATCGTCGGTGCGGTCCAGCTTCTCTTCCTTGCCCGAGCCCAGCGTGATCTCGCCACGCTTGCCCACCTCGGCAAGTGCTGTCACCTTCTGCTCTTCTTCCTCGACATCCTCGGCCTCGATGATGTTGATGCCCATCTCGCTGAGCATCGACATCACGTCCTCGATCTGTTCAGAACTCACCTGATCGGGCGGCAGAGCCTGGTTCAGCTGATCGTAGGTGATATAGCCCTTCTCGCGCGCCTCGCCGATCATCTTCTTGATCGCGGTCTGGCTTATGTCCAGCGAGATTTCCGCATCCTGGTCTTCACTCTTGTGGTCGTCAGTGTCCTTGGCGGCCATGAAAAGCTCCTAGCTGAGGGCGTGCGGGTGATTCGCTATCTGACCGAATCATCTATGTGACGCAGTGATTCGCAACCCGTTTACCCTGATTCTCTTACATATTCTTCTTTAATTCCGTGGTCTGTACGATTTCTGTCACGCAGCGCACGCTCCCTCCCTGCACCTTGTTGGCCCGCGCTGCCCTGCGGCCCTGCCCGGCGCTCAGCCCCCGGATTTCGAGGCCCCGATCTGGTCGAGAAGCGCATCGAACGCGGCTCTTTCGCCGCGTTTCAGCCGCACACCGTTCTCGGCGGTCTCGTATTCGGTCTTGTCTTCCTGCTGACTGCGCAGGGCGCGGTTATGCGCCTCCGCGGCCTGTCCCAGCCGCCATGTCAGCGCCTCGTCGGCGACGCCACTGAGATCCTCGATCGCGTCCGACACCTCTTCGGCCAGCCCTTTCTGGGCGGCGATCTTGGCCAGTTCCTCGGCCACGGTCATGCGCGCCAGATCGGCATCGCCCGCATGACGCACGGGCGGCGTGATCGCCACATGGGGAAGCGACATCAGGGTTTCAAGAACCTCTGCCCCCAACCCTTTGGAAATCGCGGCCCTCAGCGCCTCCGGACCATCCCCGGCATGGCGCAAAATCATGTCGCGCAGTCCCAGATGGCCCGCGTCGCGACAGCTCAGCCGTTCCAGCGCCGCCTCGAAATCACCCACGATCCCGGGTGTGGTCACACAGGCCGCCAGAATCACCGCCTCGCGCAGGTGCTCCTGAACGCCCGCATCGCTCCCCGCCAGAATCGAGGACCTGGTGGCCGCCTGCGGCATCGCCTTGCCCTTCTGGCGAAACCCGGACCCCGAGGACGCGGCGCGCCTGGGCGCAAAAAGCTGCCAGCGCAGGTCCTTGAGGGCCTGCCCGTAATGGCTGCGGATGGACGGATCGCGGATCAGGGTGATCTTCTCGCGCAGCACCTTGTCCAGCGCCGCCTTGCGCTCGGGGCTGTCGAAATCACGGCCCTCGGTCTCGCGCCGCCAGAGCAGTTCGACCATCGGCACCGCGCCCGTGATCCGCTCGCGCAGCGCGCCCACGCCTGCGGCCCGAATGAGGTCATCGGGGTCCTGCCCCTCGGGCATCAGGGCAAAACGCAGGGACTTGCCCGCCTCCAGCAGCGGCAGCGCCAGATCGATCACCCGGTACGCGGCCCCGATCCCTGCCTTGTCGCCATCCAGCGCCATCACCGGCTCGTCCGACACGCGCCACAGCATCTGCAACTGCGCCTCGGTGACGGCGGTGCCCAGCGGCGCGACGGCGGCATTGATCCCGGCCTGAGCCATGGCGATCACGTCCATGTAGCCTTCGGCCACCACCAGCGCCTCGCCCTTGCCGGCGGCCTCGCGCGCGGGCCCGAGGTTGAACAGCGTGCGCGACTTGTCAAAGAGCGCGGTTTCGGGCGAATTGAGGTATTTGGCGCTGTCGCCGGGATCCATCGCGCGACCGCCAAAGGCGATCGCCCGGCCGCGCGCATCGCGGATGGGAAACATGATGCGGTTGCGAAAGACATCATAGGGATTGCCGCCCTTTGTGCTTTCGCGCGCCAGCCCCGCCTCCAGGATCAGCGCGTCCTCGACACCCTTGCCCCGCAGATGCTCCCACAGCCCCTGCCAGCCGTCGGGCACAAAGCCGATCTCGAAGCGATCCAGCGTGGCCTCGCCGAGGCCGCGCCCCGCCAGATAGTCGCGCGCCATCGCCCCCGCGCCGGTGCGCAGCCCGAGACGGAAAAACTGCACCGCCTGCTCCATGACCTGCGCCAGCTGCGTGTTGCGGTCCGCCTTGGCCTGGGCTGCGGGATCGCGCTCGGGCACCTGCATCCCGGCCTCGGCGGCCAGAATGCGGATGGCCTCCATGAACTCCACGTTCTCGGTCTCGCGCACGAAAGAGATCGCATCCCCCTTGGCGTGACAGCCAAAGCAGTAATAGTAACCCTTGCGGTCATCGACGTGGAAGCTGGCGGTCTTTTCCTGATGGAACGGGCACGGCGCCCACATGTCGCCCTTGCCCTGGTTCGACTTGCGTGCGTCCCATATCACCTTGCGACCGACCACCTGGGCCAGCGAGGTGCGGGTGCGCAATTCATCCATGAAACCGGGTGGCAGACTCATCCTCTATATATGAGGCATCCCGCGCCCCGCGCCAAGGGCACGGCCGCGCCCTTTTTTCGCGCCGGGACTATCCGCGCCAAAGCTCCGCGGCATTCCCCGGATTTCACTACCCGTCGTAGTCCAGGCATTGCTGCTCGAAGGCGGCCGCCGCGTCGGGGGTCAGCTGCGCGGGCTCCAGCGTATAAACCCATTCGACCAGCACCGGGATCGTCTGATCGTATCTGTCATCCACCCCCGCCGCGTCCGAGCGCAGGAAATCGATGGCGCCTTGCTTGGGCGCGTCGGCCTTGCGTTGGGCAATCGCCTCACTCACGATCCCGGCGGTGGCCGCGCAATTGGCGATCTTGGCATCACCGGCGGCAAGCGCAGGTGTGCCCAGGACGACAAGCGCGGCACTCACGGCGGCACTCACGGATTTCAGCATCGGGCGACCTCCTGATCGTTCGGTTGTTTTCCAGTTAGTCACCCCGGACTGCGCGCCGCAACCCCCTCCATCGCGGATCTCAGGTCATGGGCAAGCGTTTGCGCAAAGCCGCGAAAGACCAGGACCTGATACGCCTGCGGCCCCACCCGGGTGAGGCTCGCCATCATATGCGCCAGCTCCGTGCGCACCGTATGACCGCGCTTGAACGCACTGTCGCGCAGATCAACCGGCGTGAGCCGGGCCAGCACGTCGCGCGCGCCCGCTCCCTCCAGCCGCACCACCACCCAGGCATCGCTCTGATCGGTCAGCGCGGCATGTTCGGCCAGCGACGCCTCCGGCGCGGGCCCGATCAGCAGCGCCATATCGCGCCCGAACCACACGGCCCGCGCGCCCGCCTTGCCCGTCGCCCGGTTGGGTGCCGGAAACGCCATGCCATGTGCGGATTTCAACGCCTCCGAGGCGGCCTTGGCCCGACCCTTGTAGGGCGCCACCGAGGTCATGCGCCCGGCGTCCTGCTCGCGCGCCACCACCTCGCCGATCTCGATGGGGAACAGACCGGCCCCGGGTGAAACGGCTGTCAACTCAACCACGCATCCGCCCTCCGTCCCTGTCGAACTGCACCGGGTCCTGAACCTCGCAGATCGCCTCGATCCCGCGCAGGTGATCCACCATCCGCACCGTCTCGCCATACCGTGTCCGGCCGCGCCGCAGGAACCCCAGCGCCAGCGTCTCGCCCAGCGTTGGCGAGAACCCCACCGAGGTCACATAGCCCTGATCATTCCCCGCCGTCGCCTCGGCGCCCGCGTCAAAAAGATGCGCCCCGGCGGTGATCTGCCTGACCGCCCCCACGGGCCGCAGCCCCACCAGCTGCTCGCGGTCCTCGTCCATCAGCCCCTCGCGCTCGGACATGACCTTGCCGATGCAGTCCTTGGCGGGGCTCACCATCCCCTGCATCCCGATGTCAAAGGCGGTCACGCGGCCATGGATTTCCGCGTGCGTGACAAAGCCCTTCTCGATCCTGAGCACATTCAGCGCCTCCATCCCGTAGGCCCCCCCGCCCCGCGCCTCGGCCCGGGCCAGCAGCGTGGCAAAAAGGCTTGCCCCGTAGCGCGCCGGCACCGCGATCTCATAGGCATGTTCGCCCGAGAACGAGATGCGAAAGAGCCGCGCGGTGACGCCGCCCAGCGTGACCTGCCCGCAGCCCATGAACGGCCAGTCGCCCAGATCGCGGCCCGACAGCTCCTCCAGCAGCCCGCGCGCCTCGGGCCCGGCCACGGCAAATTGCGCCCATTGCTCGGTGACGGACGCGAACCGCACGTCCAGATCGGGCCGCAGCGCCTGATGCGCGAATTCCAGATGCCGCATCACCTCGCCCGCCGCGGCGGTCGTGGTGGTTATCAAGAAATGCCGCTCGCCCAGCCGCGCGGCGGTGCCGTCATCCATGACGAACCCGTCCTCGCGCAGCATCAGCCCATAGCGCACCCGCCCCACCTTCAGGGTCGAGACCGTGTTGGTATAGACGAAATCCAGAAACGCCCCCGCATCGGGGCCTTGCAGGTCGATCTTGCCCAGGGTGCTGACATCCGCGATCCCGACCGTCTCGCGCACCATCATGACTTCGCGATCACAGGATTGCCGCCACGCCGTCTCGCCCCTGGCCGGGAAATAGCCGGGCCGATACCACAGCCCCGCCTCGATGAATGGCGCGCCCCGCGCGGCACTTTCGGCATGGCTCGTGGTGAACCTCTCGGGCGCAAATCCCCTGCCCTGTCCGCCGGCCCCCAGCGCCGCGATGGCCACCGGGATGTAGGGCGGACGGAAGGTCGTGGTGCCGGTCTCGGGAATGCCCTGCCCGGTCGCATCCGCCAGCACCGCCAGCGCCGCGACATTCGAGCTCTTGCCCTGATCCGTCGCCATCCCTTGCGTGGTATAGCGTTTCATGTGCTCGACCGAGCGGAAATTCTCCACCGCGGCCTGCCGCACGTCCTTGACCGTGACGTCGTTCTGAAAATCCAGCCAGGCCCGGCCCCTGCCCTCGACGTACCACACCGGCAGGATGTCATAGCGCCCGTCCTCGGCCCGCGGCACCTTCACCCCGGGCAGCTTGCGCCCCATCGCCTCCAGCGCATCCCTGGCAACCCGTCGGCCGCCCTCCAGCGCGCCTTGCGTCGAGAACACGCCCGTTGCGGCCCCCGCCACATGCAGCCCCGGCACCGCGCCCTCGCGCGGCACGAAACCGGCGATGTCCGGGTCCCACAGCGGCCGCGCGCCCGCGTGACATGCCAGATGCAGACTGGGGTTCCAGCCACCCGACATGGCCAGGCACTCCGCCTGGATCTTGTCCTCGGCACCCCGGCCAGTGCGCAGGGTGATCGCCTCCAGCCCCTTGCGCCCCTCGGCGTTGCAGACCTGCGCGCCCGCATAGAACGGCACATCAAGCTCCGTCACCGCATGAGGGCGCGCATCGATCAAGGCGCTCACATGTATGCCGGCACCCTGCAGGTCCGCCACCGTGCGATGCGCCTCGTCGCTGTTGCCGAACACGGCCACGTTGCGCCCTGCCGCCACCCGCCAGCGGTTCAGATAGGCCCGCACCGCGCCCGCCGTCATGATCCCGGGCCGGTCGTTGTTGGCAAAGGCCACGGGCCGCTCGATGGCACCCGCACACAGCACCGCCTGCCCGGCCACGATGCGCCAGAAACACTCGCGGGGCGCGCCCCTGGCCGCAGCGACGCGCGGCGCCACCCGTTCGAGCGCGCCATACGTGCCCTGGTCATAGGCCCCGATCACGCAGGTCCGCGTCATGATCCGCACATTGGGCATCGCCGCCAGCTCCTCGGTCACGGCCCGCGCCCAGTCGCCTCCGGGCTGCCCGCCCACCTCATGGGTCTCGGCATTGAGCCGCCCGCCGGTCACCGTATCCTCGTCGCACAGGATCACGTCCACACCGGCACGCGCGCCGGTCAGCGCCGCCATCAGACCCGCAGGCCCCGCGCCGATCACCAAAAGGTCGCAATGGGCATGGGCCTTTTCGTATTTGTCGGTATTGGCCTCGCCCGACAGCGCCCCCAGCCCCGCCGCCCGCCGGATGATCGGCTCATAGACGCGCTCCCAGAACGCCTTTGGCCACATGAAGGTCTTGTAATAGAACCCCGGCCCCAGGAAAGGCGCCGCCAGATCATTGATCCCCATCAGGTCAAATGTCAGGCTCGGCCAGGCATTCTGGCTGCGCGCCACCAGACCCTCGTGCAGTTCCTGCACCGTGGCGCGCACATTGGGCTCCTGTGCGGGACCCAGCCCGGTGGTGACCAGCGCATTGGGCTCTTCGCTGCCCGCGCTCAACACGCCGCGGGGCCGGTGATACTTGAAGCTCCGCCCCATCAGCCGGATGCCATTGGCCAGAAGCGCCGAGGCCAGCGTATCGCCCTCAAAGCCCGTGTAGCGGCGCCCGTCGAAACCGAAGCTCACACGCCGCCCGCGATCAATCAGACCCTTGCCGTCAACCCTCATCTGCCCAGTCCTTCGGTTTCGGCCAGCGCCGCGCCCAGCACCGCATGGGACACCGTGTCGCGCGTCACCACCAGCCAGGCACCACAGCCGGTCTCGTGATACCACAGGTCGCGCGTGACACCCGCCGGGTTGTCGCGCAGATGCACGTAATCGTCCCAGGCCGCATCCCCCGCCTCCGGGTCCGGCCGCCTGAGGGCCGCACCCGTGCAGGTGAATTCCCGGCTGTCGCGCAGCCCGCACAGGGGGCAGGGTATCCGCATGATCAGGTCTCCTCCCGCGCGGGGCAGACGCCCGCATCAACCGCGCTGTCTTCGCGCTCAAGGGATCCCGGCACGGGCCCCGGCACCGGTCTCTTTCTGGTCAAAATACCCATTCCGTCACTCCGCAAGGGCGCTAATGCGTGTTGTGCTGCGACCCGGTGCCCTCTTCGTCCATCAGCCCCACGCCGCTGCGGAACCGGTCCAGCCGGAACCGAGCCGCCGAGGCATGAGGCCGTCCCGTCGCGACCAGATGCGCCGTGGCAAAGCCCGAGCCGGGCACCGCCTTGAACCCGCCGTAACACCAGCCGCAATTCAGCGTCAGCCCCTCGACAGGCGCGTGGTCGATGATGGGGCTGCCATCGGGAGACATGTCCATGATCCCGCCCCAGGATCGCAGGACCTTCGCCTTGCCGATCATCGGCATCAGCGCCATGCCCGCCTCCATCACATGTTCGACCATCGGCAGATTGCCGCGCTGCGCATATGAGGCATACATGTCCAGGTTACCGCCGAAGACCAGCCCGCCCTTGTCCGACTGGCTGATATAGAAATGCCCCATGCCGAAACTCACCACGTGGTCGATGCAGGGCTTGAGCCCTTCGGTGACAAAGGCCTGCAGGATGTGGCTTTCGATCGGTAGCCGCAGCCCCGCCATCGCGGCCACCTGCGACGACCGGCCGGCGGTGACCATCACCACCTTGCCGGCGCGGATTGCCCCGCGCGAGGTCTGCACGCCGGTGACGCGCCCTCCCTCGATGTCGATCCCGGTCACCTCGCAATTCTGGATGAGGTCCACGCCGCGCTCGGACGCGCCGCGCGCATAGCCCCAGGCCACCGCGTCATGACGCGCGGTGCCCGCCCGGCGCTGCAACAGGCCGCCACGGATCGGAAACCGCGCCTGGGCGTAGTCGAGATATGGCAGGATGCGCCTGAGATCGCCCACCGACAACAGCTCCGCATCATCGCCCTGGTTGCGCATCGCATTGCCGCGCCGCACGACCGCATCCCTCTGCCCGTCGGAATGGAACAGGATGATCTGGCCGCGCTGCGACAGCATCACGTTGTAGTTCAGGTCCTGCTCCAGCCCTTCCCACAGCTTCAGCGAATGGCTGTAGAATTCAGAGTTGCCGGGCAGAAAGTAGTTGGCCCGAACGATGGTGGTGTTGCGGCCTATGTTGCCACCGCCCAGCCAGCCCTTCTCCACCACGGCCACATTTGTGATCCCGTGTTCGCGGGCCAGGTAATAGGCGGTGCTCAGCCCGTGCCCGCCGCCGCCGATGATCACCACCTCGTAGCTGTCGCGCGGCGCGGCATCGCGCCAATGCGGGGCCCAGCCCTTGTTGCCGGTCAACCCTTCCCTGAGGACACGCCACCCGGAAAATCCGCCACCTGACATCCCCATGACCCTTCCTCTGCACAACAGCGACTCGACCCCGTGAGTTGATCAAGCGAGGGCAGGTTTGGCAATGCCCGCCGCGCCGCACGCGCCCCGATCCGACCTCCCCCGGTCCGATCTGTGGTGCCGCCGATCGCGATTCGCTCCGGAAAAAATGCGCATTTTCCGGGCCGGGACGGACCGAAAACACCGCCGCGGATCGCGCCGCGGCGGTGCCTGTTCCGTCACACCCTGTCCGGCAGGGCGCGCCTCGCCTCAGAGGCCAGCGGCGCGATAGCTGGCCGCCACCTTGTCGATCGACACCAGATAGGCGGCGGTGCGCAGATCCGTCACGTCCTCGCGCCCGTGCCAGGTTTCGCGCATCGACTGGTAGGCGGCCCGCATCGTGTCATCCAGACCCGACCGCACCAGCTCCAGCTCGCCCGCGCCACGCAGATATTGCGACTTGAAATTCGGCGACAGCGACCAGGCATCGCCCAGATGCACGTCCAGCCGGTCCAGCTCGTTCACGATCAGCTGGTGGCGCCCTTCCTCCTGCCGACGGCCCATGCGGCCGAACCGGATATGGCTGAGGTTCTTCACCCATTCGAAATAGGACACGGTCACGCCGCCGGCGTTGGCAAACATGTCCGGGATGATCACGCAGCCCTTGTTGCGCAGGATCTCGTCCGCCCCGGCGGTTACCGGACCGTTCGCCGCCTCGATGATCAGCGGTGCCTTGATTTTGTCGGCATTGCCCATGTTGATCACGCCTTCCATGGCCGCGGGCACCAGGATGTCGCACGCGTTTTCCAGCGCCTTCGATCCGTCGCGGATATACTTGCCCTGCGGATAGCCGTCGACACCGCCATGGCTGGCAATCCAGCTGTGCACCGCCTCCACGTTCAGCCCCTTCTCGTCGATCAGCGCCCCGTCGCGCTCGATGATCGCCGTGACCAGACAGCCATCCTCCTCGCTCAGGAACTTGGCGGCATGATAGCCCACATTGCCCAGCCCCTGCACGATCACCCGCTTGCCATCCAGCGTGCCCTTGAGACCCGCCGCCTTGATGTCCTCGGGGTGCCGAAAGAACTCCTGCAGCGCATACTGCACGCCGCGCCCCGTCGCTTCGGTCCGGCCCTGGATGCCGCCCGCATTGATCGGCTTGCCGGTGACACAGGCGCGCGAGTTGATGTCGGTGGTGTTCATCCGCTTGTACTGGTCCGCGATCCAGGCCATCTCGCGCTCGCCCGTGCCCATGTCGGGGGCGGGAACATTCTGGCTGGGATGGATCAGGTCACGCTTGGCCAGTTCGTAGGCAAAGCGCCGCGTGATGCGCTCAAGCTCATGCTCGTCCCACTCGCGCGGGTCGATCCGAAGCCCGCCCTTGGAGCCGCCGAACGGTGCCTCCACCAGCGCGCATTTGTACGTCATCAGCGCCGCCAGCGCCTCGACCTCGTCCTGGTTCACGCCCATCGCATAGCGAATACCGCCCTTCACCGGCTCCATGTGTTCGGAATGCACGCTGCGGTATCCGGTGAACGTATGGATCTGCCCGCGCAGCCGCACGCCAAAGCGCACGGTATAGGTCGCGTTGCACACCCTGATCTTTTCTTCCAGCCCTGGCGGCAGGTCCATGAGCGCCACGGCCCGGTTGAACATGAGGTCAACGCTTTCGCGGAATGTCGGCTCTTTGGCGGCTGTCATTGTGTCCCTTTCATCTATGGCCCGGCGGGCATTGGGTGCAGCGCACGGGAGGATCACGCGATCCGCCTCCCAGGCTGACGGGAACGGCATAAAACGCAATTCCCTACCGTATGGTTAAAGGAAGCCGGTCATTTGTCCAGCCACTGCCGCGCTCCCGGGGGGCGACCCGGCCTTCGGCGCCCGCCCGAACAAGGCTGTCAGCGCCATTGTTTCAGGCTTGGATACAATCCCGGAAAAACTCGAGAATTGTATCATAATCACCTGTTTTTTATGCGTTTTTCCGGGGTTTCGGCCCTAATTTCGCCACAGTGATTGATGAAAAAGACGATTGCCGAAAACCGACTCGGCCTGGCCATACCGGTCTCACGAGGGATTACGAGATGACGACGAAAACCGACCTGACCTGCACCCGCCAAGCGGACTTCGCTCCGCGCCGCAGCCCGTTCGCTCGCGTGTTCAACCACGTCCGTACATTCGGCCGTGACGAGGACGGGGCGATCATGGTCATGACGCTCTTTTTCTTCCTGATCATGATCACCGCCGCCGGGATCGCCATCGACATGATGCGTTACGAGATGAAACGCGCCCAGATCCAGACGACGCTGGACAATGCCGTTCTGGCCGCCGCCGGCGCGCCTTTCGGAACCGACGCGCGCGCCGTGATCGAGGACTATTTTGCCACCGCCGACATGGCAAGCTATCTCAACCCCGAGGGCGAGGGCGACATCCAGGGCAGCGCCAACGCGTCCCGCGTGACCGCCAGCGCCTCGATGACCATGGACACCTACCTGATGAAGCTGTCGGGCGTCGACACCCTGTCGAATTACGGCTCTTCCAGCGCCGAACGCCGCGTGCCCAAGCTTGAGATTTCGCTGGTGCTCGACGTGTCGGGCTCCATGGGCTCGAACAACAAGCTGACGAACCTCAAATCCGCCGCCAAGCAGTTCGTGTCCACGATCCTCAACGGCTCGGAACCCGGCGATACCGTGATCTCGGTCGTGCCGTTCTCGTGGAACGTGGCGCCGGGCGAAGGCATCTACAACGCGCTCAGCGTGAACGAGGCACAGGACTACTCAACCTGCCTGCGCTTCTCGGCCTCGGACTATACGAGCGCCGCGATCAATCCCGCGACAACCTACAACCAGCAGATCTATACCTCGGTCTATGGCGGCTTCGACAGCCTGAGCTCCGGCTGGAGGTCCTGCTTCAACGAGGACTACGCCGAGATCCTGCCCTATTCGATGAGCATCCCGGACCTGAACGCCAAGATCGATTCCATGGTGGCCTCGGGCAACACCTCCGGACATCTGGGCATGAAATGGGGCGCGGCTCTGCTCGACCCGGCGTTCTCGACCGTCTCGGCCAGCCTGCGCGCGAACCTGCTCATGGATGCGTCGCTGACCAATGTTCCGTCCCCGTACAACGAATCCGAAACGCTCAAGGTGATCGTGATGATGGGCGACGGCAAGAACACCACATCCTACTTCTTTGATCAGCTCACCACGCCGGGCGGCGACATCATCACCGAAGCTTCGACCTTCACCGATGCAGATGGTATCGAACAGAACGTCAACGTGCCTGCCGGTGACTATCGCGGGCCCAATTCGGACCTCTACCGCGTGGACAGCCAGGAAATGCAGTTCCAGTACGCACGTCACAAGTACAAGGACAAGATTTCCAACGACGAGAGCAAATGCGGCAGAAAGCGGTGGGACTGCGTGTATGAAGCCACCGGCCCGATGGAGAGCGCCTACTACCTGCGCGATGACAATCAGTACTACTCCATCCAGCAGAGTGACTGGATCTCGGCGAGCGAGTTCAGCGATCTGCAAACCGCCGAAGGTTACGTCGCCACGGACCGTCTGACCTGGGAAGAGGCCTGGGGCCGCATGTCCCCCGACTGGTACCGCAACATGACCGGCAACAACGCCTTCTCCGACTACACCGGCAGTCAGTACGACAACGGCTCGACCAAGAACGCCCGGATGGCCGACATCTGCTCTGCGACCAAGGCGAACAACGTGGTGGTCTACACCATCGGCTTCGAGATTTCGCAGGGCGGAACCGCCGAGACCGAGCTCAAGAACTGCGCCTCCTCGGTTGCCCACTACTACCGGGCCGAAGGCGTGAACATCAACGACGCGTTCAGCTCGATTGCATCGAACGTGATCAACCTGAGGCTGACGCAATGATGGACCGCATCCGCACAATCTTTGCCCGCATCCGGCATCACAAGGCCACCCGCCTGTGGCGCAACGAAGACGGCAACGCATCCGTCGAGTTCATGCTGGCCTTTCCGATCTACTTCTCGGTGCTGATGATGTCGCTCGAACTAAGCTTCATCACCCTGCGCGAGACGATGCTGGAACGCGGCCTCGACATGGCGGTCCGCGACCTGCGGCTCGGAACCGGTGCCGGCATCGGGCACGAGCAGATCAAGGCCGCGATCTGTGACAACGCCCTGATCATCTCGGATTGCCAGTCCAACGTCATGCTCGAGATGATCCCCACGGACATCCGCAACCTGGGCACGCTGGGCAATGACGTGATCTGCCGCGATGTCGCCGCCGAAGCCGATCCGCTGATCGACGACCCGGTCGACATCATCAACCAGGGTGGCCAGAACCAGCTGATGTTCCTGCGCGCCTGTCTGACTTATGATCCGATCTTCCCGACGACCGAGCTTGCCAAGTCGCTCGATACCTCGACGGGCAACGGCATGGTCGCCATCACCTCGAAATCAGCATTCGTATTGGAGCCGCTCTGATGTCCATGCTTTCCTCACTCAAGAAACGCTTCCTGGGCTTTGCGCAGCGTGAAGACGGCTCGATCATGGTCGAGGTCGTGATGACCCTGCCGATCCTGCTCCTGGCGCTCGCCGCGACCTACGAATTCTTCGAGGTTCACCGCTTCCAGAGCGCCCGGGACAAGGCGAGCTATACGATCTCGGACATGCTGTCGCGTGAACTGGCCCCGGTGGATGACGACTACATCACCAATGCCAAGACCGTGTTCGACGAGATCACGAATGACGCCACCTCCAATCAACTGCGCGTGTCGATCATCAAATACGACCTGGATACCGACGAATATTCGATCGTGTGGTCCGAGGTCCGCGGCAGTGGCGACCTGATGGCCCTGACCTCGGCGGACGTGGCGAATGATCACGAGCGCCTTCCCACCATGGCGGATGGCGAAGAGGTGATCCTTGTCGAAAGCCGGAGCACCTATGATCCGCTCTTCAAGGTCGGTCTGAACGACAACCTCAAGATCGGCAGCCGGGTCGTGACCAGCCCGCGCTTTGCCCCCCAGATCGTCTGGGAAAGCTGAGTACAGCCTGACCTGACCTTGACCCGACAGCAGGGCCCCGGCGTATCCGCCGGGGCTTTTGCATCTGGGGGTGAGGCCGTCCGGCACTGCGTCGCCAGCCGCCCCGGGCCGCTCATTGCCGACCGCCACGCCACAGCCGGACGCGCCGACCGTTAAGACCTCTTAAGCCACCGTACAGAAACACCGACGTGATACCGACGTAATACCGACGCGATACCGGCCCGCCGAAATCGGGGTTAACGGCCACCCTCTGCGGCCACGATCTGCGCCTGGATAACCTCCGCCATCGCCTTTGCCTGCGCCGCCGATGTGATGCCCCCCACGCCCACGCGCCGTCCGATGCGCCACCACATGCCCGGCTGCCAGCGCCTCGGCCCCGCCGCCCTGAGCACCATGATGAACCCGTTCGAGGGCTTGAACGCAAAGGTCCCCCGGTCCACCCGCAATATCTGATCCAGCTCGGCCAGCACCTCGCCCCGGGAGGTCCTCAGTTGCGTCCCGGTCAGCTCGATCGCCTCGTTCGTGGCCTGCCGCATCCGCTCGGCCAGATAAAGCGCCACGCCTCCCATGACCACAAGAAAAGCCTTAATATCAAATCCTTGCACCTCACCGTTGAAGGCAAGATAGATTAGCAGAAGGCCCAGGAACAACAGCAGGCTCACCCCGAACACCCGGCGCGGCGCAGACGCCTTCACAGTCAGGATCACTTCGTCTTGTTCGGCCATATAAGTCCCCTTTCGCCCTCCCCTTACTCGGTATCGGCGCAGAGGGCAAAAGGCATCCCGTCAGAATTTCGGCACGACCTCCGCACCCGGCTCTTCTGGCTCGTCATCGACCATTTCCGTCGGAAAACCGGGCGCGGTGATGTCCAGTCCCGTTGCATCCTCCAAACGTTTGATAATGTTAGGAGAAAATTCACGCGGACCATACCGCTCGATGCCGTCCTGAAAAATGCTGATCAGCAGCGGGTTCAGTTCCAGAGGCACCCCCGCCCGGTCCGCAACCTCCTGAAAAAGTCCAATATCCTTCGCCACCAGGTCCATGGTGAAGCTGATGTCGCGGCTGCCGTTCAGGATCACCTGGCTTTCGGTCTCGTGCACGAACGATGTGCCCGAGCTGATGCGGATCGCCTCATAGGCGGTGCTCAGGTCCATGCCCGCACCCTTGGCAACCGTCAGCGCCTCGGCGCAGCTGACCAGGTTGGCGGTGGCCAGGTAGTTGGTCAATACCTTGAGAATGCTCGCACTTCCAAGATCACCGGTGTGCAGAACCCGTCGTCCCATGATGGTCAGAAGCGGCAGGATTCGCTCGAATGTGGGCCGGTCGCAGCCTGCGAAAATGCTGATATTCCCGGTATCCGCCCGGTGGCACCCGCCCGAAACAGGGCAATCCACCGCCGCGCCCCCAGCCTCGATCACCATGGCTCCCAGCCGCTTGACCTCGGCCTCGTCCGTGGTGGACATCTCCATCCATATCTTGCCCGGCCCCACCTCGGGCAGCATGTCTCGCATCACCGCGTCGCTTGCCGCGGGGCTGGGAAGGCAGGTGATCACCGCGTCACAGTCACGCATCATCGCCGCCGGGCTGCCTCCGGCGCTGGCCCCCCTGGCTACGAATTTCTCAACGAAATCAGCGTTCAGGTCGTGTACGCTCAGATCGATTCCGTTGCGCAAAAGGCTTCCCGACAGCTTGCCCCCGACATTGCCGAGGCCGATAAATCCGATCTTCATGTCTTTCTCCGTCCCTGAGATTTCGCGCACGCTCCGCGATCATCCGCGACATGTCAGCCCTGTTTGCGACCACTTGATCCAAAAACGCACAAAACCCCTGCGTTTCTGTGTATTTTCGGACCGACCGCGCCAGCCTATCTCCCGATCAACGAAAGGAGGACCGCCCATGTCCCTCAGACCCGTGATCGAAACCCGCGCCGCCCAGCCCTTCATCGAAGGGGCAGGCGTGCATCTGCACCGTGCCTTCGGCTTTGGTGACCCGTCCGAGGCCGATCCGTTCCTGCTGTTCGACGATTTCCGCAACGACGATCCGGAGCGCTATGAAAAAGGCTTTCCGTGGCATCCCCATCGCGGCATCGAGACCATTACCTATGTGCTCGAAGGCAGCGTCGACCACGCCGACAGTCTTGGCAACACGGGCCTGCTCAAACCGGGTGACGTTCAGTGGATGACCGCCGGATCGGGCATCCTTCATCAGGAAATGCCGCATGGCAACACCGCGGGCCAGATGCACGGGTTTCAGCTTTGGGCGAACCTGCCCGCCGCGCAGAAGATGACCGCGCCGCGCTATCAGGATGTGGCCTCGGCAGACATCCCCGAAATCCTCGACGATGACGGTACGATCGTGCGCGTGATCACCGGCAAGTTCTGGGGCAAACGCGGCCCCGTCGATGGCATCGCTGCGGACCCGCAGTATCTCGATGTGACCGTACCCGCAGGGGTGAAAAAGACACTGCCCGTGGACACTTATCGCAACACCTTCGCCTATGTGTTCCAGGGCGCGGGCGCCTTTGTCGACGCCTCGCGCCCCACCGGCATCCTGCTCGAAAAAGAGGTTGCGGGCCGCGAGGTTCATATTCGCGACATGTCCGGCGACCGCACCCTGATACGCTTCGGAACCGGCGACGAGATCACCGTTCAGGCAGGCGGGGAAGGCGTACGTTTCCTGCTCATCTCGGGCGCGCCGATCGCCGAGCCGGTGGCCTGGCACGGCCCCATCGTGATGAACACCCAAAGCGAGTTGCGCACCGCCATGGCCGAGCTGCACAACGGCACGTTCATCAAGTAAGACAAAGGGTTGTCCCCGGCCGAAGGGTTGGCGCCAACCCGCCGCACGTCACGCCGCCACCGCGCGCCGCACCATGTCCCAATACATCTCTTCCACGTCCCCGAGGCTCAGCCGCCCCTCTTCGCGGAACCAGGTGTTCACGCCCGTAAGCATCGCGATCACCGCCCGCGTGGTCACCTTGGCATCGGCCACGGCAAAGTACCCGTCTGCCACTCCGCGCGTCAGGATGGCCTCCAGCTGTGCCTCGTATGCGCGGCGCAGGTTCTCGATCCGGGCAAAGTTCTCCTGCGTCAGGTTGCGCAGCTCCATATAGGCGATGAACACCTCGTCGGGCCGCTGGGAATGGAACGCGATATGAAACCGCGTGAACTGCTCCAGCGCCGCGCGCGCATCGCCCGTATCGGGCAACCCGGCGCGAGCCGCCAACAGCTCTTCCATATGCGCCTGCATGATCTCGAAGAGCAGGCTCTGCTTGTCCGAGGTGTAGTTGTAGAGCGCCCCCGCCTGCACCCCCACCTCGCCCGCGATCTGGCGCATCGAGACGGCGGCGAACCCGTGCCGCGCGAACAGCCTGAGCGCGGCGTCGCGTACGCGCGGGCCGGTGATGCCGGAATGGGAGCCTTGGGTTCGTGCCATAGGCGAGATTTAACTGAACACACGTTCAAATCCAATCCCCCGCTTGCCCAACCGGGGCAAAGAATGGCATGACTGGTACAGCAGCTACCCGACCGACCCAAGGCACCGCCACCATGCGCATCCTCGCCCTTCTCGGCCTACTCGCCCTGCCCCTCGCCGGTTGCGCGACCTTTCCTCAGGTCAACGCCTCGGTCGATCCGGCCCGGCGCAACGCGCCCTATCCCGACCTGGTCCCCATCGGCACGCTCACCGCGCGGATGACCGACACCAACATCACGCCCGACATGCAGCCCGACCTGCAACGCCGCGCCGAGCGCCTCAAGCGCCGCGCCACCGCCCTCAAACGGCGCAGCGTCGTGGATGACGAGACCCGCGCCCGCATGGCCGGCGGCATCGCGCAATAGCCCGGGCCAGGACCTGTCGCGCCCGCCCTGCCTCTTTCTGGTTCCAAATACCCGTTCCTCCGTCGCCGCGGGCGCCGCGCCTGCAAAACCCGCGTTGCGCGTGCGGCCCGAACCGGCTACATCGCGCGACAGCAACTGACGACGGGAGACATGACATGAACCAGCCTCTGCGCCTCGGAATTGCGGGTCTTGGAACCGTCGGAACCGGCGTCGTGAAAATCGTGCGGCAAAAGGCCAGCCTGCTGGCCGCCCGCGCCGGCCGCCCGGTCGAGATTTCGGCCGTCTCGGCCCGGTCGCGGGACAAGAATCGCGGCATCAACATCTCGAATTACCACTGGGAGGATGACCCCGTCGCGCTCGCCAGCCGCGACGATGTGGATGTCTTCGTGGAACTCATGGGCGGCTCCGACGGCTCTGCCAAGGTCGCGACCGAAGCCGCGATTGCTGCGGGCAAGGACGTGGTCACCGCCAACAAGGCGCTTCTGGCACATCACGGCCACGCGCTTGCGACGGCGGCCGAAGACAAGGGGGCGGTGATCCGTTTCGAGGCCGCCGTCGCGGGTGGCATCCCGGTGATCAAGGCGCTGACCGAAGGCCTTGCAGGCAATGAGATCACGCGCGTCATGGGCGTGATGAACGGCACCTGCAACTACATCCTGACGCGGATGCAGTCGGCGGGTCTGCCTTATGCGGAGGTCTTCGAGGAGGCCAACAATCTGGGCTATCTCGAGGCCGATCCGACGCTGGATGTCGGCGGCATAGATGCGGGCCACAAGCTGTCGCTGCTGGCGGCCATCGCATTCGGCACGCAGGTGGATTTCGACGCGGTCGAGCTCGAAGGCATTGAGCGGATCACCATTCAGGACATTCACCACGCCGCTGATATGGGCTACCGAATCAAGCTTCTGGGCGTGTGCCAGATGACCGGGCGGGGATTGGAGCAGCGCATGTCGCCCTGCCTCGTGCCCGCCGCCAGCCCGCTGGGACAGCTCGAGGGCGGCACCAACATGTGTGTGCTCGAAGGCGATGCGGTGGAACAGATCGTCCTGCGCGGCCCCGGCGCGGGCGAAGGCCCCACGGCCAGTGCGGTCATGGGTGATGTCATGGACATCGCGCGCGGCCTGCGCATCCCCACCTTCGGCGTGCCGGCAACCAGCCTGACCAAGGCCAGGCCCGCCAGGGCGGTGACCCCCGCCGCCTATTACCTGCGCATGGATCTCGAGGACAAGCCCGGCGCTTTGGCCAAGATCACCACGGCCCTGGGCGAGGCCGGTGTCTCGATCAACCGTATGCGGCAGGTCAGCCACGAGGACGCAACTGCGCCGGTTCTGATCGTCACGCACAAGACCACCCGCGCAGCACTGGATGAGGCGCTGGCGCATATGGCCGGTCTCGATGTGATGGCCACCACACCCGTGGCGCTGAGGATCGAGATGGTGTGACCGGGACAGGCAGGGGGCTGCATGTCCCCAAGCCCGTGCTTGTGCAGCACCGTACGCACCGCTAAACCCGTCTGAACACCTCGACTGCTAAGGATACAGAACATGGCCAGCCAACCCGCCTTCGACGACCGTATGCTGTCACTCGGTCTGGCCCGGGTCTCGGAACAGGCGGCACTTGCCTGTACCGACCTGATCGGGCGCGGCGATGAAAAGGCGGCCGACCAGGCCGCCGTGAATGCCATGCGCGACGAGCTGGGCAAGCTCAACATCGCCGGCGTCGTGGTGATCGGCGAAGGCGAGCGTGACGAGGCGCCGATGCTCTATATCGGCGAAGAGGTGGGTACCGGCACGGGCCCCGGCGTGGACATCGCGCTCGACCCGCTCGAGGGAACCACGCTCACGGCCAAGGCCATGCCCAATGCGCTGACCGTGATCGCCATGGCCCCGCGCGGCAGTCTGCTGCACGCGCCGGACACCTACATGGACAAGCTGGCCATCGGGCCGGGCTACCGCCACGATGTGGTGAGCCTCGGGATGAGCCCCCGCGAACGGGTCGAGGCGCTGGCGAAGGCCAAGGGCTGCAAGGCGTCCGAGATCACGGTCTGTGTGCTCGAGCGTCCGCGCCACGAAGAGATGATCGCGGAGCTGCGCGAAACCGGCGCGGCGGTCTACCTCATTCCCGATGGCGACGTGGCCGGCGTGATCCACTGCGCCGAGGCGCGGTTGACGGGCATCGACATGTACATGGGCACCGGCGGTGCCCCCGAGGGCGTGCTCGCGGCGTCGGCGTTGAAATGCATGGGCGGTCAGATCTGGGGCCGTCTGCTGTTCCGCAACGACGACGAACGCGGTCGCGCCGCCAAGGCCGGGATCACCGATTTCGACCGGATCTATGCACGCGATGAAATGGTCACCTCGGACGTGATCTTTGCCGCCACCGGCGTCACCGACGGCTCGCTCGTCTCGGGCATCAAGAGGCGGACCGGCTACGTGGAAACCGAAACCGTACTGATGCGGTCCAAGTCCGGATCGCTGCGCCGGGTGACCTATCGCCAGCCGCTGGGCTGAGGCGGAATTCATGCCTCCGGCGGGAGTATTTTTGGAAAGATGAAGGCAGGATGAGGTGACAGCGTTTCTCGGCATCACCCGTTCCCTGACCGGCCGCAGATGGGTTGGCCCCGATCCCGAAATTGACCGCATGGCCGAGGCCATGGCCCAACAAACCGCTCTGCCCCGCCCGCTCTGCCAGGTGCTCGCCCGGCGCGGGGTCCCGGTAGCAGAGGCCGAGGCCTTTCTGACCCCGCAAATCCGAGACCTGTTGCCTGATCCCTGCGGGCTGAAGGACATGGAAGCGGCGGCGGCGCGTTTTCTTCTGGCCGTGGAACACTCTGAGAAAATTGCTATTTTTGCCGATTATGACGTGGATGGAGGAAGCTCGGCGGCACTTCTGATCGACTGGCTGCGGCAGATGGGGCGGCCTGCGACGCTCTATGTGCCGGACCGGATCGACGAAGGTTATGGTCCCAATGACGAAGCCATGGCGGCGCTGGCACGCGATCACGACCTGATCATTTGCGTCGATTGCGGCACGCTCAGCCACGGGCCTGTGGCGGCGGCGCGCGGGGCGGACGTGATCATCCTCGACCACCACTTGGGCGGTGAGACCCTGCCCGACGCCCTTGCCGTGGTGAACCCCAACCGCCAGGACGAGGACGGCGCTCTCGCGCATCTCTGCGCGGCAGCGGTGGTGTTCCTGATGCTGGTCGAGGCCGGGCGGCAACTGCGGGAGGCCGGACGCCGGGGCCCCGACCTGATGGCGATGCTGGACCTTGTGGCGCTGGCGACGGTGGCAGATGTCGCGCCCCTTGTCGGCGTCAACCGGGCCTTCGTGCGCCAGGGCTTGCGGGTGATGGCCGCCCGCGCGCGTCCCGGGCTGGCCGCACTGGCGGATGTGGCGCGCCTGGATCGCGCACCGGCGGCCTATCACCTGGGCTATGTGCTGGGACCCCGGGTCAACGCCGGAGGGCGCATCGGCAAGGCGGACCTGGGCGCGCGACTCTTGTCCACGGACGACCCGAACGAAGCCCGCTCAATTGCAGAACGACTCGAAGAGCTGAACGCCGAGCGCCGCGAGGTCGAGGCGAGCGTGCGGGCCGCCGCGCTGGACCAGGCCGAGGCACGCGGGCTGGACGTTCCGCTTGTCTGGGCCGCAGGGGACGGCTGGCACCCCGGCGTCGTAGGCATTGTGGCCAGCCGACTCAAGGAGGCGGCGAACCGCCCGGCCATCGTGATCGGCTTCGAGGGCGACACGGGCAAGGGCTCGGGCCGCTCGATCTCGGGCATCGACCTGGGCGCGTCGATCCAGCGCCTCGCGGCCGAGGGCCTTCTGATCAAGGGCGGCGGGCACCGCATGGCCGCCGGGCTGACCGTGGCGCGCGATCGGTTGGAACCCGCCATGGTGCGCCTGTCCGACTTGCTGGAACGGCAGGGCGCGGGCGAGGCCGGAGCCGCCGACCTGCGGCTTGACGGGCTGATGATGCCCGGTGCCGCAACACCCGAGTTGGTCGAACGGATCGAGGCCGCGGGCCCCTTTGGACCCGGCGCGCCCGGTCCGCGCCATGTCTTTGCGGACATGCGGATTTCCTATGCCAAGCGGGTGGGCGAGAGCCATCTCAAGCTGCGCTTCGGTAACGGGCTGGGCGCACAGATGGACGCAATTTCCTTCGGGGCCTTCGATGGGCCTCTGGGCCCGGCACTCGAAGCCCATGGCGGCGCGCGCTTTCATCTGGCGGGGAGGCTGGACCTCAACCGCTGGCAAGGCCGCACGAGTGTGCAGCTGCGCCTTGAGGACGCCGCTCCGGCCTGAGCGAACTTGCAGGGCATTTCCCGCAAATACCCTCTTGCGCCCGCGCAAGGTTTTGCCTAGTACCGCGTCACGCCAAGGCATGGCCCGTTCGTCTATCGGTTAGGACGCCAGGTTTTCAACCTGGAAAGAGGGGTTCGATTCCCCTACGGGCTGCCACTTCTTCCCGATTATTGTTTTGATACATGGGGTTAGTCCTCACGTTTGCTAACCTTGTTGGGATGGTTAGCAGATTTCGGTGTTGAAACGCGCTTTTGCAGCTTCTCAAGCGCTCTTTCCGACAAGAGAATTTGATCCGACTTCTCGGTGTACCTGCGCACTTCGGCGTCCGACTTGTGACCCGTGATCGATTTGATTTCATGCACAGTGCAACCTGCTTCCGCCAAACGACGTGCACACGCCTTGCGCAAACCGTGAGAAGAGCATTGAGGCAGTCCGGCCTCGTCACACCTTTTACGCATCCAGTTGCCGAAACCACCGACCGAGAATGGCCGCCCATATTCAGAAAGCAGGAATGCAGGGGCGTGCGCAGGAAGATCTGAAATCGCGGAGCCAAGCTCTTGCGCTATCGGGATCATAAGCGGCGTGTTAGTTTTCTGCTGTCGAACAGCGATCCGGCCCCCATCAACATCTTTCCACCCCAACCCTCGGGCATCGCACTTCCTTTGCCCCGTGCAGAGCATCAGCATCAGAGCGAGATATGCTTTCGTTCCGGGTGGGTGACGCGCAATGTATTGTTCGATCTCGGCCTCAGTCCAAGTGTGAAAGCCTTCCCCCTGCGTCTGATAGCCTGTCATTTTGGCCATGGGGTTAATCGAAATCCACCCGATATCAGCCGCAAAGTTCAGCAACATGCGCAGTCGTTTCATCAGGTTATTCGCAGCCTGAGGTCGGTCGCTCATTGCGCCGAGAATAACCTCTGCATGTTTTCGCTCGAAACCGGCTACGGGGCGATGCCCGTGCTCTTGGCAGAATTTAGCCAAGACACCCAACGATGATCCACGCATGGAAGAGGGCCTTGTTGGAAGGCGCGTCGGGCGTGTTTGAACGCGGCGGCAAGAAAACCCCGGAGATTGACGAGGAGCAGGTCAAGGAACTGCACGCGAAGATCGGGGAGCTGGCCGTGGCCAACGATTTTTTGTCACGAAAGCTCAAGCCGTGGATCGGCAAGTGAGGCGGAAGATGGTTGAGCCGACCAATCCAGACCTGCCCATTGGCAAGCAGTGCAAGCTGCTGTCGATCTCACGGTCGTCGTTTTACTATGTGCCCAAGGGTGAGACCGCACTAAACCTGATGCTGATGCGCCAGATCGATGAGCAGTTCCTGGAAACTCCGTTCTTTGGTGTCCGGCAGATGACCTGGCACCTTCGCAACGAAGGCCATCTGGTGAACGAGAAGCGCATCCGTCGCCTGATGCGGTTGATGGGCCTGATGCCGATCTATCAGAAGCCTAACACCAGCAAGGCCGCGAAAGGGCACAAGACATATCCCTATCTGCTGAGGGGGTTGCGCGTATCTCGGCCCAATCAGGTCTGGGCGGCGGACATCACCTATCTGCCGATGCGTAGGGGCTTTCTGTATCTGGTCGCGATCATGGACTGGCACACCCGCAAGATTCTGGCCTGGCGCATCTCGAACACGCTGGAGGCAGACTTCTGCGTCGAAGCGCTGAACGAGGCCATCCACAAGTTCGGCCCGCCCGAGATCATGAACACCGACCAGGGCTCGCAGTTCACGTCCTTCGCCTGGACGGATCGCTTGCGGCGATCAGGTGTCCGCATCTCGATGGATGGCAAAGGCCGGTTCCTCGACAACATCTTCGTCGAGCGGCTCTGGCGCAGCCTGAAATACGAATGCGTCTACCTACATGCCTGGGAGACCGGATCAGAGGCAAAGGCAGGTGTCGGCAAGTGGATCGAGTTCTACAATCGCAAGCGCCCGCATTCCGCTCTTGGCGGCAAGCCGCCAGCCGTGGTCTATTGGCTGAGAAAAGACAAAACCCAACCCGATCAGCAGGAGCAAAGAGTAGCTTAAACTACGCGGAAATCTGTCCAAACATCGGGGAGTAGCTCATTCATCTCGGCAAAATCAAGTTCTCCGCGCTCTTGGAGAGCTTCCACATAGCTGGATTTAAGATAGGCTGAAAACTTATATCCCGGCGTGTGAAACCCTGGTGGCATTCGCTGGAACGGGAACCCTTGGGGGCCACACAAGAAGAACCATCGGTCGGACGCAGATTTCCACTCAATCAGATCAACCCTGACCGGATGCTGAAATTCGTTCCCATCTTTGCCCTCAAAAATTGGTTCCAAATCAAAACGGCTGATTTCTTCGATGACCGAGCTTGGGTCTAGTTTTTCATTTTCGACAAAGACTGCGACCTCTTTGTAGTCTGTCAGGTAAAGAGCAAACACTTCGGAAAGCGACTGAACCGACCGCTCAGGAGCTAAAGAGCGGTAGGTGCGATCCAGTTCGGTAACGGTAACGTCAACGCCCGTCCCCAAGGCGGCTTCGACCTCAACCGGCTCTGAAACCCGTACATCGACCAGATCATCCCTCAACAGGAGGATTTTGTAACCAAGTATCTTTTTCCCTTGGCGATAGCGAACCGACCATTCTGCAGAACGTCCTAGGGCCAGAGCTTTGAGGCGTCCCCTGCCTTCCTTACCGTGCAGCAATCGACCTTTGCCCTTGGATTTGCTGCCGTGTCGTTTCCAAGAGCCGCCGAGTTTGCCAAACAATTCTTCGACGTCGCTATGTGGGAACCCGTGCCCATTGTCCCGAACGGTCACCGAACGCATAGTCAGGTCGTCGCTTTCGATCTCTACATCGACACGTGTTGCGTCGGCATCAAGCGCATTCCAGATCAACTCGGAGAGGGCTTGGATTGGTTTTGCCCCTGCCTGTTTCTTAAGGTGGTCCCCTTCAACCTGAACCCGGAAATGAACGTCAGCCATGAATAACAATGCCCTTTACTCTACCCCAGCGACATCGCGACCAAGGCGGACACAAATCAACTCAGGAAGAGTAATCAGCTCGTCTCGCCCCGCACTTAGATCTTCGTCTGGATTCAACTCACCATCGCCACAATTGCAACTAATTGCAATCAAGCCGTGTGAAGGCCCT
>Ga0316205_10001307_pt1 | contig 33110 bp, 28 predicted proteins | sample 3monthpyrite_MG_FD_204941 | JGI IMG/M metagenome (GOLD analysis project Ga0316205, IMG submission 204941) | Microbial mat bacterial communities from mineral coupon in-situ incubated in ocean water Damariscotta River, Maine, United States -... | ecosystem: Environmental > Aquatic > Marine >...
CCAGCGCCAGCGCCAGGGGCAGGCCAACATAGCCAAGGCCCAGCACCGCGATCGGGTCATTCTGTGTGAGTATGGGCATGGGCCGGTATCAGTTTTCAAATCAAGTCGGCCCGCATATACGCCGCGATCCGCAGGATTTCCAGCGCTGCAGCACAGAATTACGATCTTGTGACAGCCCCGTGAGACGGTGCAGAATTGCACCCCGATGCACACTGCACTAGCGTGAGCCGGCATGAAGATGATCGAAAAGGCGTGGGACATGGGGTTGAATTGGTTGCGGAGTCTTCTGATCCTCGTGCTGTTGATGGCAGCGCCCGCCATCACCCATGCGCAAAGCCTGACCCCCCTGCCCGGCATCGGTGGCGCGACCGATGAAACCGGCGAGACACCGGTGGCCGATGCCATCCGGCAAGCCGCCGAACAGGGTGTGTCGGTGGTGGTTGTCGATCAGGACGGGCAAGTGATCGCCGTGCCGGGGGTGTCGAAAACCGCTGACGAGCCGGAAGACACCGACATGATGGGGCAGGGATCGGCCCTGATGAAAGCGCAGGAACGGGCCACCGCGTTTCGTGACACGCTTCAGGAACGGCTGGATGCGCTGCCCGGTTCGATCATCGAAGTGGCCTATATCCTGAGGGCAACCAGCCCGGACGGACGCATCATGACCTATGTCGAGGCGGTTTTCTTTTCGATCATCCTGTTCCTTATCGGCCGTTTCCTGACCACCGAGATTTACGGCAAGCGCTTTGCCAAACGCTATGTCGTGGCGCGCATTCAGGAGCACCCCGAGGGCTTCCGCGAGAAGATGCCCTTCCTTGTGTTCCGCTTCGTCATGGGCGTGGGCGGCACGTTGGTGTCGATGGTGTTCGCCTATGTGATGGGATCGCTGATTTTCGGGCCAGCGCCGGATGTGTCGATGCAGTTCACCATCGCGGCGATCTATACGACCTATTTCTTCTGGTCGGTGATTGCCGATCTGTGGCGGATGATCCTGTCGCCCTATCTGCCGCAATACCGCATTCCCAATTTTTCCACCCGCGACGCGCGGCATCTCTATTACTGGGCGCTGGGACTGGCGCTGATTGACTGGGTGGTGGTCGCCTTTGCCACCTGGCTGTGGGATTTCGGGCTGAACTATAACCTTTATGCCATCGTCTATGGCGTCCTGTCCCTGGCCATCATGCTGCTGAACGTGTTGATGGTGCTGGTCAACCGGCGCGCCATTACCAATGCATTCCGCAATGGCAAGGACATGGATGAGCTGACCTGGCTGGGGCGGTTCGTGTCCTATGCGTGGGCACCGCTGGTGATCCTCTACTTCGTCATCGGCTGGGCCGCGCTGGCCACCGATCTGGTGCTGGAACGCCCGACCTCGATCCCGATGATCGCGGGGGCCTATGGCGTGCTGTTGTCGGTGATCGTCGTCTACGGCGTGATCAACTATGTCATCGAACGCTTTTTCGAGCGCAACCGCCTGCTGCGCGAAATGAACGCGACCGGTGATGACGACGACACCAACGAAACCGAAGAGGCGGGCGAGGACGGTGAGAGCCTTCAGGACGGCGAAGAGGTGGCGCAGTATCATGCCGCCCCCCGGATGATGACGTTCGAGGCGCTGGCGCGACGTGTCTCGGCCATTCTGGCGCTTGTGGCGGGCAGCGTGGCCCTGCTGTTTATCTGGGACAGCGAGGGGCGGATCCTGAATGACGTGCTGGTCGACAACCTGCTGGACGTCGTGGTGGTCATGTTCATCGGCTATGTCATCTACCATTTCTTCCGCATCTGGATCGACAGCAAGATCGCCGAAGAAACCGTGGACATGCCCGAGGCCGAACTGGGCGATGAGGGCGGTGGCGCGTCAAGCGCCAGCAGGTTGGCCACCCTGCTTCCGCTGTTTCGGAACTTCATTCTGGCCGTCGTGGTGGTCACGATCCTGCTGATCGTGCTGCTGGAGCTCGGGATCAATGTCAGCCCGCTGTTTGCCGGTGCCGGTGTGGTTGGTCTGGCCGTCGGGTTTGGCGCGCAGACGCTGGTGCGGGATATCTTTTCCGGGGCGTTCTTTCTGGTCGATGATGCCTTCCGCAAGGGCGAATATATCGACATCGGACAGGTCAAAGGCACGGTCGAGAAAATCTCGGTCCGTTCGTTCCAGCTGCGCCATCATCTGGGCGCGCTGCACACCATTCCGTTTGGTGAAATTCAGGTGCTGACCAATTATTCACGCGACTGGGTGATGATGAAACTGCCGCTGCGCGTAACCTATGACACCGATGTGGACCGGGTGCGCAAACTGATCAAGAACCTGGGGCAGGAATTGCTGAGCGATCCGGTGATTGGCGAAAGCTTCCTGCAGCCGCTGAAAAGTCAGGGCGTGATCGAAATGCAGGACAGCGCGATGATCATCCGGGTCAAGTTCATGACCAAGCCGGGCGATCAGTGGCTGGCCCGCAAGCGCGTCTTTCAGGAAATCCGCGATCTGTTTGAGCGTGAAGGCATCAAGTTTGCCCATCGCGAAGTGACGGTTCGGATTGCCGATGAGAAGGCCGACGAGCTGACCGACAAGCAGAAGGAAGCGATTTCAGGGGCTGTTGAAGCCGCGATTGACGAGGATGCGCTGGACGAGATGGGTGGGCCCGGCGGCGATGATCGGTAGGGACTGCGTCGCGCCTGCATTCACCGTCAAGCACCAAGCCCGGCCATCGCCAGACCGCGGGGTGGCGATCCGACAGTAGTGTTAGCGCGCTTTATGGTTGCCAAGCACTTCCCCAGAACAAACCGCACGCCCAGCCTCACCAAATCGCCAGCCCTTGCGGGCGGTCTGGCGATGGCCGGGCGCCTTTGGCGCTGTTAACCGGCCTGAAAATTGACAATCTACTGCTCGTAAGGATCGAGGCTGTCGCGCAGGCCGTCGCCGAGGAAATTGAACGCCAGCACCACGATGATGATCGGCAGCATCGGGATGGCCGTCCACGGGTAAATCTCGATCGACGCCAGATTCTGGGCATCGTTCAGCATCACCCCCCAGCTGACCGCAGGCGCGCGCAGGCCGAGGCCGAGGAAGCTGAGGGCGGTTTCCCCCAAAATCATTGCCGGGATCGACAGGGTGGCCGAGGCGATCAGGTGACTGACGAAATTCGGCAGCAGGTGACGGCGGATCACCCGGCTGGAGGAGGCCCCCATCATCTCGGCGGCGCGCACGTATTCTTCTTCCCGCAGGCTGAGGAATTTGGCGCGCACGGCGCGGGCCAGCCCCGGCCAGTCGAGTATCCCGAGGATCACCGAGATGATGAAGAACACCGCCACCGGCCCCCAACTGGACGGCACCGCCGCCGACAGGGCCAGCCACAGCGGCAGTTCGGGCAGCGAGCGGAGGATTTCGATCTTGCGCTGGATGAACCAGTCGATCCGGCCACCGAAATACCCCGCGATGGACCCAAAACCGATGCCAAGGATGAACGACACGGTGATGCCGATCAGCCCCACGGTCAGCGACAATTGCGCGCCATAGAGGATGCGGCTGAACACATCGCGTCCCAACCTGTCGGAGCCGAGCAGGAACACGGTTGAGCCCTCCGAGGCGCAGAACAGATGCCGGTCGGTCTTGATCAACCCGGCCAGCCGATACCCGTCCCCTTCACAGAAAAACTGCAACGGCATGGGGCGGCTCGTATCGGTTTCATACGTCCATTGGAAATTCTCAAGATCGGCCACGGCGGTGCGCGGATAGACAAACGGGCCCACCAGCGATCCTTCATGAAACCACTGCACCATCTGGGGCGGGGCATAGAGGTGATCGGCATTCCGCTCACTGGGTGTGTAGGGCGCTATGAACCCGGCGAAGGGCAGCATCAGGTAGGAAAACAGCAGGAAGATGCCCGACCAGAGGCCCAGTTTGTGCTGTTTGAACTTGCGCCAGATCAGCAGCCAGTTTGGGGCGTCGAACTCGGCCCTCTCGATCCGGTTGATGTTTTCATCCGGATCATAGGGGGCATCGTCCACATAGCGTCCGTCGGGCAGCTGGGTCATGCTTTGCGCCCCCCGTAGCGGATGCGCGGGTCCAGCAGGACCAGCAGCAGATCGGAAATCATCGTGCCGATCAGGGTCAGCAGGGCGACGAACATCAGGATGAAACCGGCAAGGAACTGATCCTGGCTTTTCAAGGCCGCCAGCAAGGCCGGGCCAATGGTTTGCAGACCCAGCACCACCGACACCAGAACCGAGCCGGATATCATCGACGGCAGCAGGTTTCCGATATCGGCCACAAACGGGTTGAACGCCATGCGCAGCGGGTATTTCGACAGCATTCGCGCCGGGGCCATCCCCTTGGCGCGGGCGGTTTCCACGTAAGGCTTGCCCAACTCATCCAGCAAGTTGGCGCGCAGCCGTTGCATCATCGCCGCCGCCCCGGAGGTGCCGATCACGAAAGTGGGCACAATCAGGTGGATCAGGATGGATTTCACCTTGTCCCAGCTCATCGGCTCGCCCTCGAACTGCGGGTCCATCAACCCGCCGATGGGCAGGCCGAGATATTTCTGACCGTAGTAAAACAGGATCAGGGCCAGCAGGAAGTTGGGCGTGGCCAGTCCCAGATAACCCACGAAGGCGGCCGTGTAATCGACCCATGTCTTCGATCTGGCCGCTGCCAGAACGCCAAGGGGCAAGGCCACCATGTAGACAAAGAGAACAGCGGCCAGATTGACCAGCACAGTCAGCCACAGGGCATCGCCGACGATATCGGCGACGGGTTGATCAAACTCGAAGGACCAGCCGAAATCGCCCTGCAACAGCCCGGAAAACCCGTTGGGGCCGGGGATCGCGCCCGCCCAGATCAGGTATTGGGCCCAGAGCGGGCGATCCAGCGCATATTCGGCGCGCAGAAACTCGGCCTTTTCGACCGCAGCACTTTGCCCGGTCGCGCGCAGTTCGGCGATCTGGTTGGACAGATAATCGCCGGGTGGCAGGTTGATGATGAAGAACACCAGAACCGACACCACGCCCAGCGTCAGCAGCATGGTCATGAACCGGTAGGCGGCGTATTTCAGCAGGCTCATTGGGTGACCCCGGCATCAAGGTCGATCCAGAACTCATCTACCCGGTAGACACCGAAATGCGCCCCCGGATCCCAGGCCCAGATCGCGCCTTCGGGCACGTTGCGCAGCCGGTCGGACACGACAACAGGTTGCGGGGCCTCGGACAGGATGCCGATGGCAAAGACCTGATCGGCATGGATATCCAGCATCTCGCGCCAGATGGCAGCGCGCGCCTCCTCGGTCGGGGCGTCGCGCCATTGGTAGGACAGCTCCATCAGGCGCACGGGGGCGTCCAGATCGGGGGCCTCACCGGCAGTCCCGTGGGTCTGATAATATTGCCCCCATTTCGGCCAGGCCAGAAAATCCTGATGCTTGGGGGCCAGATAATCGGGCGGTGTATTGGCGGTGGGAATGCCATTGTCCCAGCCGAACCACACCGACGCCATTGACACACCTGAGTAAACCCGGTTGCGCAGGATATCACGATCCAGCGGGCGCATGATCAGTTTCACTCCCACGTCGCGCCAGGTATCGGTGATGATTTGCAGAGCATTTTCAACCTCCTGGCGTTCGCCCGCCGTTTCCACCACGATTTCCATCGGACGGCCATCGGGCAGCAGGCGGATACCGTCGGGACGTCGCGTGTCAAGCCCTGCCTCGTCCAGCAACCGGTTGGCCAGCGCGGGGTTGTAAAGCGCCCAGGCGGTCAGGCGGGCGGGGTCGAAGAACGGGCTTTCGGACAACACCGTCATGCCGCCCTCTTTGCCCAGCCCAAAGTAAAGCGCACGGTTGATCATGCGCCGGTCAATCGCCACGCTCAGCGCGCGGCGCACCCGCACATCGCGCAGCACATCGCGCCAGACCGGATCGTTGAAGTTCAGATTGGGGTAGATCGCGATCTGGCTGGCCACGCCATTGGCCCACAGATAGGTGCGATAGGGCGCACCATCGGACTCGCCTTTCTTGAGCACCGAAACATCGCGAAACGACAACCCGCGGGCCTGCAAATCTACCTCGCCTGCATTGGCCTTGGCGGCAATCAGGCCGCCCGACACGATGCTCATCTCGACAATGTCGATATAGGGCAGTTGCACGCCTGCGCTGTCGATGCGGTGATAAAACGGGTTCTTCACAAACAGTTCACGCGTGCTGGCCTTGCCTGACGCACTCATCCAGGGCTGTAACGTCGGTTCATCTGCGTTGTCGAATTTATACATATTATCCAAACGGTTATGCAGTGCCGCCCAGCTGCGCACCCGCTTTTTTTCCATCATCTCCTGAAGGCTGTCGGCATCGGCAAAATCGGCATGAAACTGTTTGAGGTAATGGGCCGGGCGATAGATGAACAACGGGCTGGCCTGGGCCAATGCGCGCAGGAAACCGGGATTGGGTGCGTCCCATTCGTAGATCACCGTCAGCGCATCGGGAAAGGACACGCGAGGCGGCACACCGTTCACCAACAGTAATTCGGACGGGCCGCCCGGTGTCAGCTCTTTATTGTTGACCACATTGATCCAGTAATATTCAAAATCCGCCGAGGTGAAGGGATTTCCATCGGACCACTTGTGCCCCGGGCGCAGGTGGAAGGTGAATTTGCGGTTCCCCTCATTCTCGAAATCCAGAAGCAGATCGGGCACCAGCTTGTAGTTTTCGTCATAGCCCACCAGCCGGGCGTAGCCATAGACCACCATCTGGCGGATATCCTTGGACCGCGACACCATCGTGCGCAGCGTCCCGCCTTGCTGTCCCGGAATGCGCCCTTTCGCCTTGAGATCAACGACCAGTGGCATCTCTGGCAGCCGCTCGGCCACCGGGGGCAGATACCCGGCGTTCACCTCGTCTGTCCAGAACAGGCTCTCCTGCAAGTCCGACCCGGCCTGCGCAGTAGAGACACCGCAGGCGAGGATCAGGGCGATCAACCACTTACGCATGGCAGCGCACCTTGTGGCCCGGTGTCATCTCGGTCAGGCGGGGCGTGTGATCGGGGGCAAAGCGGAACGCGGCGGGCCAGCTGTCTGGATTGCCCGCCCCTTGCGCCACCAGTTTCAGGTCGATGGGGCGCTCGATATCCGGTTCGGGCTGTGCAGCGATCAGCGCCTTGGTGTAGGGATGCATCGGGTCGTAGAACAACGTCTCGGGCGGGGCCTGTTCCACCACCATCCCGGCGCGCATCACCGCCACCTCGTCGGCAATCCGCGCCACCACGGCCAGATCGTGACTGATGAACAGGTAAGACAGGCCCGCGCGCTCCTGAATGTCTTCGAGAAGGCACAGGATTTGTTCCTGCACCGACACATCCAGCGCCGAGGTGGGTTCGTCACAGACCAGCAGCGACGGGTCCAGCATCAGAGCGCGCGCAATCGACAGGCGCTGGCGCTGGCCACCGGAAAACGCATGTGGATAGCGATAGAGCATTTCGGGGTTCAGCCCGACCCAGCCCAGCATCTCGGCAGCCTTGTCGCGCCGCTCGGCGCGCCCGCCAAGCCCGTGAATCTCCAGCGGCTCGGTCAACGCATCTATCACCCGCATCCGGGGGCTGAGCGAGGAATAGGGATCCTGAAACACCATCTGCGCCTGACGTTGAAAGGCGGTGCGGGTTGTGCGGGTCATGGCGTGGACAGCGATCGGATCGGCATCGGGCGTGGCGCGAAACAGCACTTCGCCGCCCGGATCAGGTGTTTCGGCCCCCAGCGCGATCCGCGCGCAGGTGGTTTTGCCCGATCCGCTTTCGCCGACAATGGCCAGTGTCTTGCCGCGCGTCACCGACAGATCGACCCCGCGACAGGCCCGCACCAATACGTCGGGTTTCCAGCGGCTTGATCCGCGCACCCGGTAGGTCTTGGACAGATCGCGCATCGACAGGATCAGATCGTCCTGCGGCACTGGTGGCGCAGGCCGGGCCACGTCGGGGATCATCGGGGCGGCCGAAAACAGCTTTTGCGTATAGGCATGGGCCGGTGCGCCCAGCACGGCGGGGGCCGGCCCGGATTCCATCACCCGGCCCTTGTTCATCACCACCACGGTTTCGGCCATATTGGCCACCACACCCAGATCATGGGTGACCAGAATGACGGCTGTGCCGGTGTCATGTTGCAGGTCCTTGATCAGCCCCAGAACCTGCGCCTGCGTGGTAACATCCAGCGCGGTGGTGGGTTCGTCCGCGATCAGAAGTTCGGGTTTCGAGATCATCGCCATCGCGATCATGGCCCGCTGGCGCATCCCGCCCGACAACTCGAACGGATAGGCCCGGAACGCGCGTTCGGGATCGGAAAAACCAACCCGCTCGAACTGTTCAATCGCCGCGGCCTTGGCCTTGGCGGCGCTGACCCCTTCGTGCAGGCGCAGCGCCTCGGTCACCTGATTGCCCACCCGGTGCAGGGGCGAGAGCGAGCGCATCGGTTCCTGAAAGATCATCGAGATCGCGTTGCCGCGCACCTTTCGCATCTGCCGTTCGCTGAGGGTCATCAAATCGTGCGAACCGTCACGGCCTTCAAACATCATCATCCCGCTGGTCAGGCGTGCTTTCTTTGGCAGGATACGCAACAGGGCCCGGCAACTGATCGTCTTGCCCGATCCGCTTTCCCCGACCAGCGCAAGGGTCTGGCCCTTTTCCACGGCAAAGCTGACGCCGCTGACCACGGGTGGGGCATCGCCAAAGGCGATACTGAGATCTTCAACGCGCAAAAGTGCGGTCATGAATGGTGCTGTCCCAACGGTTGTCCGTTTCTCCAGCCGGTGTCAGGGGCGTGGATTCTGTTCTGCCCTACCTTGGCAATGCGCACGGGCGTTCGTCAATGGACGTGGTGCGCAGCGCAGAACACAATTTTGTTGGGATTTCGCGCGGATGGCGCGCCTCAGATTGGCTTAACGGCCCATATTTTCCGCATGGCTGACGCCCCAGTCCGGCTCAAAACCCAGCACAACGGTGCCCGGTGGGATGGCCGGGTTGAACAGGCTGTTATGGGCCATCGTGGCCTGATAGAGCGAATTATGCTGGGCCAGTTTCCAGACTTTACAGGCCAGATCAAATCGCTGGGAATAGGCCTCGAACACCAGCCGACAGGTCTCGGCGCGGCGGATTTTCAGCGCGCCGTCGGATTTGGGCGGGAAGGTGGCGGTCAGAACATCCGAAAACTCGTTGGCCTTCTGGTAATAGGTGGAGGACAGGAATTTCATCGCATCCGATCGGCGTTGCGCCGGGTCATGGGTTTTCTTGGCCATGTGCTGAAACTCGGGCGTGACCGAATAGCTGGGCGCCTTGTTCATCACGGTGATGATATGGCCCAGCGCCTCGTCTGCGCCGTTCAGGTAGACGGCGGGCATGGTCGCGTCATCGGGGCGGCCTTCGCCCTCGCGCATGTTCAGCTGGCGCACGCGGCATTGCCATTTCATGAAGGTCTGGCGCAGCGGGTGATCGGAATAGGTTTGGCCCAATTGGGTGGCAAGAGAGGTCATGCAACGCTCCTTCCGGGATCGCTGGCCAGGGTGAAGGGGCGGTCATGGCTGAGCGAGGGGATTTTGGCCGCCGTCTCGGTCACCATATCAAGATCAATGCGGGCCTGCACCACGCCGGGCAGCGTGCCGCCATCGGCTATCACCTCGCCCCACGGGTTGATGACCAGCGAATGACCATAGCATTCGCCGCCCCCCGGCACATCGCCAATGGCGCAGGGTGAGATCACGAAACAGGTGTTTTCAATGGCGCGGGCGCGGTTCAGAACATGCCAATGCGCCTCGCCGGTTTTCTTGGTGAAGGCGGCGGGGCAGATGAGGATTTCGCTACCCGCCTGCGCCAGCGCGCGGAACAGTTCGGGAAAGCGCAGATCGTAGCAGATTGTGTGGCCGATCCGGGCGAAGGGCGTGTCGTGCATCACGGCCTTGGACCCGGGAGAGACCGTGGCGCTTTCGCGATAGACTTCGGTCTCGCTGAGCTGGATGTCGAACATGTTGATCTTGTCATACTGGCCACGAATGGCCCCGGTATCGTCGATCATGAATCCGCGGTTGAGGATACGGCCATCGGGGGCGTCCACGGCGATGGAACCGAGGTTGATCCAGATGCGCGCCTCGGCGGCAAACGCCTGCATGGCTTTGAGAAAGGGATGATCGTTATGTGGCGCAGAGGGCGGCGCAACCGCCGCCCCGTCTGTTTTCAACCCGCCGCAATATTCCGGCAGGAAGAGGATATCGGCCCCCGCCTTGGCCGCCGCCTGAGCCAGCGGCATCGCCTCGTCCAATGCCGACTGGAAATCGGGCATGGGCCGTGTCTGAAGACAGGCGATGTCAAGCGGGCGGGCCATGATGATCCTTTAATCGTTTCGACTTCATCCGGAATAGTTTGTTCGCTGCCTCTCCCTTCGGTCGAACGCGAAAAACTATACCACTTTTCCCATCAAAAGCCGAAACGCCCTGATTCAGAACTTCATATAGGCTTTTCTGAGCGACACCAAAGGATGGCGATCCGACATCTGGAACTTGATCAGGAATTCGCGGGCAATCATGTCGCGATCCTGTTGGTTGTCGGGCAGATCTACCGATTCCGGCACGCGGACCCATCCGTTGTTGTTGCGATCAAACACCGCCGCTGCGCCCTCTTCATAGCCCATGTGGACATCTTCAAGCCAGTTGAGATCGTCCCAGCCCATCACTTCCATATACTTGGTCAGGAAGGGGGTGATGCGGTCGTAATCGGGCACAAGGTTCACGTCATAGCGATAGCCAATGTGCTGACCGATTTCCTTTTCGCGTTCCGAGGCAAGCCCGTCCGCGTCGTTGAGGAACTGATCGACATCGGTGATTTCCGAGCCGCGGTACTGTGTTCCAGCCATTTGTTTTCTCCTTATCGGGAGGTGCGTGAGATCACGCACCCTACGGTTTCAAGGTAGGGTGTGTGCTTGCACGCACCTTTACAGGTGGTGATAATCCTCGACGCCAACGGTGTGGTTGGTGCCCGCAAGCGGAACACCGGCCATGGCCGAGGCTTCCATCGTCAAGGCACCAAGATCCTCGGGCTCCAGCGAGTGGAGATAGGTCTTGCCGCAGGCGCGGGCGAAAAGCTGCGCCTCGATGGTGAGGGTGTGGAGGAAGTTATAGACCCGTTCCGCCGCGGCATCGGGATCCAGACGGGCGCGCAGGACGGGGTCTTGCGTGGCAACGCCAACCGGACAGCGGCCCGTGTGACAGTTATAGCAATAGCCCGGCTCGGCCCCGATTTCTTCGGGATAATTCGCCTCGGGGATGTCCTTGTTGCAGTTCAGCGCCATCATCGCGGAATGCCCAATGGCGATGGCATCTGCGCCCAGCGCAATGGCCTTGGCCACGTCGGCACCGTTGCGGATACCGCCGGCATAGATCAGCGTGATCTCACCACGTTTGCCCAGATCGTCGATGGCCTTGCGGGCCTGACGGATCGCAGCGATACCGGGAACACCGGTGTCTTCGGTCGCAAGGTGCGGACCAGCGCCGGTGCCGCCTTCCATGCCGTCGATATAGATACTGTCGGGGTCGCATTTCACGGCCATGCGCACATCATCATAGACACGAGACGCACCCAGTTTCAGCTGGATCGGGATTTGCCAATCGGTGGCTTCGCGAATTTCCTGAATCTTCAGCGCCAGATCGTCCGGTCCCAGCCAGTCGGGGTGACGGGCGGGCGAGCGTTGGTCGATTCCGGCAGGCAGCGAGCGCATTTCAGCAACCTGGTCGGTCACTTTCTGACCCATCAGATGCCCGCCAAGGCCCACTTTACAGCCTTGCCCGATGAAGAATTCACAGCCATCCGCCAGAACAAGGTGGTTGGGGTTGAAGCCATAGCGCGACTGAATGCACTGATAGAACCATTTGGAGCTATAGCGGCGTTCGTCCGGGATCATCCCGCCTTCGCCCGAGCATGTGGCCGTGCCCGCCATCGTGGCGCCACGGGCCAGCGCAGTTTTCGCCTCGTAGGACAGCGCCCCAAAGCTCATGCCGGTGATGTAGACCGGGATGTCCAGTTCCAGCGGTTTCTTGGCGCGCGGGCCGATGATCGTCTTGGTCTCGCATTTCTCGCGATAGCCTTCGATCACGAAGCGGGTCAGCGTGCCCGGCAGGAAGGTCAGATCATCCCAATGCGGGATTTTCTTGAACAGGGAGAAGCCCCGCATCCGGTAGCGGCCCAGTTCGGATTTGATGTGAATGTCATCCATCACGCGGGGTGGGAAGACAAAGCTGTCACCGATGCGGTTCACATCGCGCGCCAGCGCCGGTTTTTTGGGCAGATCTCCGTCAGCCATGGTTTTATTCCTTTCGTCGGGTGGTGGGTTTGAAACCCACCCTACGGGTTTGGTGTAGGGTGGGGCTTCGACCCACCGATCACAGGATGAGTTTCTTCTCGGTGGGCTCAAGATTGTCGTAGTTCCACAGCTGTTTGCCGGCGACGACCTTGGTGAAGTGATCCACGCCCTTGTCGGGCATCAGCCCGTATTGTGTCAGCTTGCGGGTCAGCCACGCTTTATCGAGTTCGGTCAGTTCCGCCTCGACCGCGTCAACGCCCAGCGATTTGATATCGCCGCCGATGAAGATCGTGCCGTCATACATGGAATCGCCAAGGTTCTTGCCTGCATTGCCGCAGACAACCATCCGGCCGCGTTGCATCATGAAGCCACTGAGCGCGCCAGTGTCACCACCGACGATGATCGTGCCGCCCTTCTGGTCGATGCCCGTCCGCGAGCCGACCGAGCCGCGACAGACCAGATCACCACCGCGAATGGCCGCGCCAAAGGTGGAGCCTGCGTTCTTTTCGATCATGATCGTGCCGGACATCATGTTTTCACCGCAGGACCAGCCAACCCGGCCGGTGATGCGCACGTTTGGTCCATCCAGCAGGCCAACGGCGAAGTAGCCGGTGGAGCCTTCGATGATCAGGTTCAGTTTGGACAAGATGCCAACCCCGATCGAGTGCATCCCGCGCGGGTTCTGCAGCACGATCGTGCCATAACCCTGTGCCATGAGATCGCGAATGCCGGAATTGACCTCGGTCGTGGTCTTGCCGTCGCAATCCAGTTCGGTGCGCTTGTTGAAGTCCACTTCGGGGGCCCAGGGGTAGGTGAACCGTTCCTCGGCGTCTGGGTCAAACTCGACATAGAGCGATTGCCCGGACAGTTGTTCCGTGGTCATCCCGAGCGCCTTGGCGCGCTCTTCCTGGGTCATTTCCTTGAGTTCTGCGTCGGTTACGCTTGCCATACCCGGACCTCCTCGTCGTAGGGATCAGTTGTGTCGATTTCTTCGGGAAGGATCGCGCGGATGGCGACCTCTTCGCTGGCCATGGCGATCAGATCGTCCGACTCATAGAGGACCAGAGGCTTGGCGGCCATCGTGTCCTTGGCCATGCCCAGTTGATCCTTGGTGGCCACCAGATAGGTGAACACGCCGTCGATTTCGTTGATCGAATTGCGCAGGGATTCTTCCAGCGTGACGCCATTGGCAAGGTTATGGGCGGTGTAGACCGCCAGCAATTCGCTGTCACAGTTCGACATGAACCGGTGGCCCTTGCGCTCCATCTCGCGGCGCATGATCCAGTAGTTGGTGATCTGCCCGTTATGGACGACGGAGACGTCGTTATAGGGGAACGCCCAGTAGGGGTGGGCCGAGCGGATATCAACATCAGACTCGGTGGCCATGCGGGTGTGACCGATGCCATGGGTGCCCTGAAAATCGTTCAGGCCATAAAGGGCGGCCACATCATCGGCATCGCCCAGATCCTTGATCAGCTCAAGGCCGCTGCCCATCGACATGATTTCAACGCCTTCGCCCTCTTCGATATGGGCGGCCATCTTGGCGGTGTCGCCGTCATGGCTGATCACATAGCGCAGGGCATATTCGGTGTCGGCCTTCTTGGATTTCACCACTGCACCGTGTTCCTTCAGGATCGATTCGACCTCGGTGATGCGGTCTTCGATGATCTTGTGAATGCCGCGGCCCTTGTCCATGTCCTCGGCCTCGGCGACGTTCACGCGAAGGATGTAGTCGCCTTCGGTGGCTTCGCCGTAGACCGCATAGCCGGTGCTATCGGGCCCGCGGTGTTTCAGGGCCTTGAGCATCTGGGTCATTTCTGCCCCGACATTCGAGCTTTTGCCCTTGTGAATCAGTCCAGCAATTCCACACATCTGGAAGCGCCTCCTATTGGGTTGAACATGTGTCTTAAAGTGGCGGCAGACCAATCAGGGGGCCTGCCGCCAGGGTCTGGTCTGCCTCAGGGAAGGCATTCCATATAGGTGTCGTTATCCCAGTCGGTCACGGTCGACATGAACCGGGCGTATTCGTCGTATTTGTACTCGTGGAACAGACGGTACATTTCGCCCGGCATCCCGCGTTTGACGACCTCGGAATTTTCGAGGAAATCGAGGGCCTCGCCCAGAGACATCGGCAGTTTCTTGACCTGCTTGCCCTGTTTGATCGCCTCGTAGATGTTACGCTCTTCCGGTGCGCCGGGATCGAGTTTGTTGTCGATGCCGTCATCCATGGCCGCGAGCAATGTGGTGCCCATCAGGTAGGGGTTCACCATCGAGTCGACCGAGCGGTATTCAAACCGTCCAGGGGCCGAAACGCGCAGGCCTGTGGTGCGGTTCTGGAAGCCCCAATCGGCAAAGACCGGTGCCCAGAAACCTGTGTCCCAAAGGCGGCGATAGGAGTTCACGGTGGAACAGCCGACAGCCGTGAGGGCCTGCAGATGGTGGACCACGCCGCCGATCGCCTCCAGCCCTTCTTGGCCAGGCATTTGCGGATCGTCATCATCGGGCATGAAGGTGTTATCGCCACCTTTTACATACATGTAGTTGCCGGCCATGCCGGGCAGATCGTCGGGATCGTTGCCGCATTTGACAAACTGATCCTCACCGCCGCGCCAGAGCGACATGTTGTGGTGACAGCCCGAGGCCGACACGCCCATGAACGGCTTGGTCATGAAGCAGGCGAAGATGCCGTTTTCACGCGCCACCTGTGCACAGATCTGACGGTAGGTGGTCAGGCGGTCGGCATTGCGCAGAACATCATCGTACATCCAGTTCAGTTCCAGCTGACCCGGTGCATCCTCATGATCGCCCTGGATCATATCAAGGCCCATTGCGCGGGCATAGCGGATCACCTGCATCGAGACGGGACGCAGCGATTCAAACTGGTCGATGTGATAGCAATAGGGCTTGGAATAGCCGTCTTTCGGCTTGCCGTTCTCATCAAACTTGAGCCACATCATTTCCGGCTCGGTGCCGATCCGAAGGCTGCGGCCATGCTTGGCTTTGAAATCGTCATGCATACGACGCAGGTTGCCGCGGCAATCCGAGGTCAGGTAGCCGCCGGGATTTTCCTTTTCCTCACGGTTGCGGAACAGCGTGCAGTAGAACCGGCCAATGGTCGGGGCCCAGGGCAGCTGCATGAATGTTTCAGGCTCGGGGATGCCGACCAGTTCGGCGGCCTCGGGGCCGTAACCCAGATAGTTGCCAGCGCGGTCGGTGAACAGGTTCACGGTGGCCCCGTAGACCAGTTGGAAGCCCTTCATCGCCACGGTTTCCCAATGGTCGGACGGGATGCCCTTGCCCATGATCTTGCCGGTGACGGACACGAATTGCAGGTAAAGATATTCAATGCCCTTGGCATCAATCATCTTGCGGACTTCTTTGATTTTCTCGGCGCGGCCCTGCGCTTCTACAAATCTTTCAAGATCGGTCTCGGCCAATGGTACTCTCCCTGATGATGCCGTGTCCGGGTCTGACGCCCGTTGCGGCGATTGGTATTATGTTCCCCGAAGGCAGACCCGACGTGACGGTGCACGTGGGATGCCACAGTCGGGCAGATGAAAACGCTGTGATGGCACAAGGAGAGCCGGGTCCGACAAGCGTTGAAAAGCAACTGGGGACGGGGCCATCTTTTGATCCTTGCGGCAGCTAGGTGGATGCATCTCGCGCTGCGATGATGCTAGAGTATCAAAAGTTTTCCGCCGAATGCGCCAAAAGTCAACCACTTTTGATCCAAAAGGGGCTTTTTCATTGCCAATTGGAATTAATTGGTATAATATTGGTGCAGATTGGGAGGTCTGTGATGAGTGCGCAAATTGAGCCGAAACTGGGATCGACAGACATCGCGGCGTTGGTCCGGCGCGAAATTTCAAAGGGAAATCTGCAACTTCACGACCGATTGCCCCCTGAACGGGTGCTGTCCGAGCGCTATGGCGCGGCGCGCGGCACCGTGCGCAAGGCGCTGATGCAACTGGAAGAGGAAGGATTCGTGCAAATCCGCCCGGGCAGCGGCACATATGTGGTGCACAAGCCCGACGACTCGGCCGCCTCGGCCATTGAAAACGCCACGCCGCTGGAATTGATGGACACCCGATTCGCGCTGGAGCCGCATATCTGCCGGTTGGCCGTGCTGCATGGGCGGCGCGCGGATTTCGACCTGCTGGAGACGTTGTGCACCCGGATGGAAAACTGCCTGGGCGATCCGATGGCCTTTTCCGAGGCCGACACGGCGTTCCACCACGCGTTGGTCGACTCCACCCGCAACGGGCTGCTGATCTGGATCATTGATCAGATCGGTAATGTGCGTGGCCAGGATGACTGGACCCGGATGCGCCACCTGACCTTGGACGAGGCCACGATCACCGCCTATAACGCCCAGCACCGTCAAATCCTGAACGCGATCCGCACCCGCGAACCCGAACGCGCGGCCAATGTGATGAAAGAGCATCTGGAGACGGCGCGGTTGTCACTGACGCGGGCGGCGGCGACGTGAGCAGGGAGCGTGGCCAGATTGAACCCAAAGCCGACATCGATTGAGGCCTCCAGAACTGAACTTAGCGGCACCCGTGGCCGATGTCCGCATGTTCAGGCCGAGTTGCGTCGGCGTTAAATGCAGAGCAGAATAACTTTGTGAAACCGCGTTTTTTGATCATCGCCTACCTCGCTGTTGTGCTGCTACCGTTGGTCGTCTCGTGGATCGTTGGTGGTCCGCCGCGCTCGTTCTTTCAAGAGCTTGCTTCTGGTCTTGGCATTCTGGCTTATTCCATAATCCTCGTGGAATTTGTGCTTTCGGGTCGCTTCAAGAGCATTTCGAACGGCATTGGAATGGATCAGACGATGCGGTTTCATCAGATGATTGCCCGTTCAGCGCTGCTCTTCGCCTTACTGCACCCTTTTCTGTATGATGGTTCACCTTCAGGCGGGCAGCGCCCCTGGGATCCCACCCGTCAACTTACCCTCACAACTGACTTTGCCGCGCTCTCATCTGGCATTGCAGCCTTCCTACTTCTGCCAAGCCTTGTGCTTTTTGCGATTTACCGCACACAGCTTGACTTCAAATATGAGGCGTGGCGCTTGATGCATGGCCTTGGCGCGGTTTTGATCGCGGTACTCCTGTGGCATCACACGGTCTATGCAGGGCGCTACGGATCTCAGACAATCATGACCTGGCTGTGGCTGGCGCTGAGTGGCGTGTCTGTCGGATCGCTTCTTTATGTCTACTTGATCGTGCCGCTTCTGGAAAAGCGGCGAGCATGGCGGGTGGCATGCGTCACGCAATTGACGCCGAAGCAATGGGAATTGACGGTTGCCCCCGACCGCCACGCAGGTCTCGACTATACCGCGGGACAGTTTGCCTGGTTGAATGTTGGGCACAGCTCGTTTTCACTTCGGGAAAACCCCTTTTCGATTTCATCGGCACCGGCGTCCGGTTCGGAGGTTTCCTTCATGATAAAGGAACTGGGCGACTTCACCCGGACAATTGGCCAGATCGAGCCGGGCACTGTCGCGTATCTTGATGGTGCCTATGGAAGCCTGTCTGTTGATGGCCGCAAGGAACCCGGGGTCGCATTGATCGCGGGTGGCATCGGCATCGCGCCGCTGCTGAGCATCCTGAGGCAGATGCGCCTCACCAGAGATGCGCGAAAGGTGAAGATCATCTATGGAAACAGGCGGATCGAACAAATCGCCTATCGCGATGAACTGGACGGCGAGGATGTGTGCTATGTATTGTCCGAGCCACGAGAGAGCTGGCAGGGGGAAACAGGCCTCATCGGTCCAGACCTTCTTGACCGCGTATTCACGCAGGAAGAGATCAAGGAGTGGGTTTTTGTTACATGCGGACCAGCCAAGATGATGGATGTCGTTGAAGATCACCTGATCAGTCGGGGTGCGTTATCCAATCGCATCCTGTCAGAGCGTTTTGATTATGATTGATCGATTGCATCGCATGAAATCGCGGCACCGGTTATTTTTGGTTGTCTGGGTTCTAGATGCCACCTTTATCGTGGCGTTGCTGGCATTCGCTTTACGTTGAACCCGTTGTCCGGTCTTGGCGATACTACGCCAAATAAAAGAATATGAACGTTTCATTCTGTATCGCAACTTGGCGAAACCGGCCGCAGCGCATGTGCGGCTGGCGTTCCGTCAAGATCGGCACAGTTGAAAGACCGGTTGGTGACATCTGCAGTGTCGCCGAAATGCCGTTGCCGCGCTGCCATCGATCCCACATCTCCGACTTCTGCTCGTCGGTATAAAACGTCAGCGTTCGATACTTCATGAAAAACACTCCAGCTTTGCAAAAAGGCTAAAGTGTTGCCACCACCCGTTGAACTCACACCGCATTGTTGACGTTCAGCGTCGTAGCTTTCTGGCTTGATTTCACGCTGGGTCTGTAGAAGCTGGGCGGCATGGACTTCGATTATGTCATCATCGGCGCGGGGTCGGCCGGGTGCACCCTGGCCAACCGGCTGGGCGAGGATAGGTCCAAGCGCATCCTGGTCCTTGAGGCCGGGCCGATGGACCGGAATCTGATGATCCACATCCCGGCGGGCGTTTACCGCGCGTGGCGCGATCCCAAGCTGAACTGGAATTACGACACCGCGCCCGAGGCGGAGCTGAACGACCGTCAGGTGTTCATGCCACGGGGCAAGGTTTTGGGGGGCTCGTCCTCGATCAACTCGATGGTCTATATGCGCGGGCATCCTCTGGATTTTGACGGCTGGGCGCAGGCCCCCGGCATGGGCCATTGGCGCTATGCCGATTGCCTGCCCTATTTCCGCGCCGGGGAAAGCTATGACCGGGGCGGAAATGCCTATCGCGGTGACAGCGGCCCTTTGGGCGTGACGGGCAGCCATTATGAAAACCCGCTTTATGATGCGTTTGTCGAGGCCGGGGGGCAGGCTGGTCAGGGGCAAACCGACGACCCGAACGGGTTCAACCCCGAAGGCGTTGCCCGGTATGATGCCACCAAGCGTCATGGACGGCGGTGCAGTGCGGCGGTCGCGCATCTGCGCCCGGCGTTGAGGCGCGGGAACGTCACCCTGATCACCCGCGCAATAGTGCAGCGGATGGTGATTGATCAGGGCCGCGCCGTGGCAGTTGAGTATTTGAAGAACAATGAAAGCCACAGGACCGATGCGGGCGAGGTGCTGTTGTCGGGCGGCGCGATCAATTCGCCACAGACGCTGATGCTGTCGGGGATCGGGCCTGCCGACCATCTGGCCGAGCACGGGATCAACGTGCAGCATGATCTGGATGGTGTGGGCCGCAACCTTATGGATCACGCCAGCGTCATTTTGCAGTTTTCCAGCCTGAAAGAATTCCCCATCCACCGGATCGACCGGCCTCTGAACAAGCTGGCCGCCGGGGTGCAATGGGTGTTCACGCGCGGTGGGGTTGCTGCCTCGAACATATGGGAGGCCGGGGGGCTGATCCGGGGTAACGGCGATGTCGCATATCCCAACCTGCAATATCACATGGGGCCAATAGGGTTTGAATATATCGGCGACAAGATCACGCTCATGCAGGCCTTTGCCATTCATGTGGATCAGTTGCGCCCGCGCAGCCGGGGGCGGATCACGCTGGCCTCGGGCAACCCGGCGGACGATCCGCATATGGCGTTTGAATATCTGAGCGATCCGTATGATCTGCGTGAATTGGTGGAGGGGGTGCATAAAACCCGTGATCTGGTGGCACAGGCGGCGTTTGACGGGTTGCGGGGGGTCGAAATGATCCCCGGCCCGGATGTGCGCACCGATGCCGAGATTGCCGGTTGGATCCGAACCGAAGCAACAACCGATTTCCACCCCTGCGGCACCTGTGGGATGGGCGCCGGGCCGGGCGCGGTTGTCGATCCGCAGTTTCGCGTGCACGGGATCGAGGGCTTACGCGTCGTCGATGCCAGCGTGATGCCCCGGATCACGTCGGCCAACCTGAATGCGCCGACCCAGATGATGGCCGCGCGGGCGGCGGATTTCATTGCCGGTCGGGATCAAAAGCCGCCTGAGCAGGTCACGTTTGCGTTTGAAACCCAAGGGTAGCCCGGTTTAGCCGGGGGCGTGTCAGACGGGTTCACCGACCAGCTTGTCCAGCCAATTCTTGTCGGTTTCATAGCCCAGTTCGATCAGGGCGTTGCCATATTTGTCGCGATAGACCTCTGCCACAGACGGGGGAAGAAGTTTTTGCCATTGTCTGGCCGCACCGGATTTAACATGCGTCTTGACGGATCGTGCAGCCCCACCGCCAAACAGGCTGTTGCGCCAGAAGATTTTGGCTGCCCTGCGTTTCTGTTTGTCCGAGATATCCAGGCGGTCCACTGCTGCGTTGAAAAGTAGACACTCTTCATCCGCGATCAGATCTTCATAGCGCCATTGCTCAAAGCTGGTGGCCGACACGTCCCGCGTCATGATCTCGGATATGGTGTGATGATGCTTGTGGTCCATCTCGAACAGAAGCCGCTCTTCGTAAGTGCCCAGCGCGTTAAGATGCTCCTGATAGGATTTGCCTCCCAACTCGTCCTGACGGCGATAGAGGAATTTTTCGTGACGATCATCGGCGCTCATGTGATAGCGCATCCCCGAGATCAGGATATCGCGCGGATCGCGGATCATCCGCACCACGTGGCATTTTGGATCATGGCGCAGCCGGGCGGGAAACTGGGCCGATCCGCTGAACACAAGGGCGGGCCTTTGGGTGATCCTGTCAACCCACGCATCATCCGCGCTTGGGCGATAATGCAGTGGGATTTCGCAGCGTCTTGAGATGCGGCCAAGCGCACCGCGCAGCCATTTCGTTCCGGTTTTGTGATGCGTTCCGATACACAGGATGTCGGCGCTTGGCATCTTGATCACTCCATCTGATTTCCCGGTCCCGGCTGTCTGTGACATTGCCGTCTCGGGCACCAAAGCTCAAGCGGTGTCCGCCAGATTGCCCCGCGTCAAATGGAATTCGAAGCGATCCGTTGCCGGGCGTCTTGCCAATTGCCTTGTCCTGTGCCCCGGCAACATGTTTCGCTTGGACGTATCGCCCCGTGATGGCTAACGTGGGCAAAACGACGACCACCAGGGAGAGATCACATGGCACTGGATAAAATCGCCGAGGCGTTCAGCCTGCAACGCCGCAAGACGGGTGGCGGCACCGCCCCGCTGACCAAATGGGGCTTTCGCAACGAGACCGATCCGCTGAGCGATGTGCTGCTGGGCTCGCCTGCGCATCTGTTTCACCGCGCCACGTCCAGCCTGTCGCGCAAACATCTGCGCGAAGCGCCCTGCAACATCCAGGTGGCCCAGGCCCAGCATGCCGAACTGGTCGATGCCTACCGGCATTTCAACGTCAATATCCACATGCTCGACCCGGAACCCGAGCTGACAATGCAGGTCTATTCACGCGACAGTTCCTGCATGACGCCTTACGGTGCCTTCATCACCGCCATGTCGCAATGGTGGCGGCGGGGCGAGAATTACGCCGCGATCCGCGCCTATGAAAAGCTGGGCATTCCGATTTATGACATGGTCACCGCTGGCACCTTCGAGGGGGGCGATTTCAACGTCATCGAAGAGGGCTGCGTGCTGATCGGATGTGGCGAGGCGCGCACCAACGAGGCGGGCGCACGGCAGGTGGCGGGGTGGTTCGAGGCCGAGGGCTGGGAGGTGCGGCTGGCCTTTATCGACGAATATTACGTGCATATCGACCTGATGGTTGTACCGGTCGCCGACAAGCTGACAGCGGTCTGTCTGGACTGCACCGAGCCTGCGATTGTCGACTGGCTGCGGGCCAAGGGGCACGAGATCATCGACGTGCCCTTCCCCGACACGATGGCGCTGGGATGCAACATGATGTCACTGGGCAACGACAAGGTGATTGCGCCCAGTTCGTCAACGGCTCTGATCGGGCAGTTGCGCGCGCGTGGTTTTGAAGTGGCCGCCGTGGACACGGCCGAGATTTCCAAGACCGGGGGCGGTATTCACTGCATGGCGCAGGCCCTGCGGCGGCAGGCCTGATCCGGTCCGGCCGACCACTTGCGTCAGGTCCTGGCCGTTGCCTGTAGCCAGTTGATATACAGCCGCTCGGCCATGGCGTTGAAGTCACTCATCCGCGCGGCGCATTTCGCCTCAAGCTGATCGACGTTTTCCTTGCCGATCGCCTTGTCCAGCGCGCCTGCGTATTCGGGAATGTTGTTCCAGTTGTTAACGGTATCGGCCTCGATCTCGACATGGAACTGGGTTGAAAAGGCGCGCGTGCCCCATTTGATCGCCTGCACCGCGCAATCGGGCGATGTGGCCAGCACCTGCGTGCCCGCGGGCAGTTCAGTGACCTCGGCAGAGTGCCATTGCAGGCAGTCGAATTTTTCCGGCAGCCCGTCAAAGAACACGCCCGAGGCCCCGGCCTCGGTCAGATGCACATCCAGCACGCCGATCTCGGGGGTTTTGGAGGGGCCGACCTTGCCGCCCAGCGCCTCGGCCAGCAATTGATGACCCAGGCACAGGCCCAGATAGGGCACACCACGATCCTCGACCGCCGCGCGGATGAACGCCTTTTCATCCTTCAGCCACGGGTGGATATCTTCCTGCCATGTGTCCATCGGACCGCCCATGACCCAGAGCGCATCGTAGCCGTCCATGGAGTCGGGCAATGGCGCGCCCTCGTCCAGCTCGATGGGATGCCAGGTGTGGCCATCTTCGCGCAGGAAATCGCGGAAGACGCCGGGATGTTCGACACGTTCATGTTGCAGGACAAGGATGTGCATGGTGATTTCTCCCTCAGCGCTGCGGCAGGTTAGGCAGACAAGGCCGGGACTGGCAAGGCGGGGTCGCGAATGGCGCGCTGGCTGACGGGTTTGGTGCGGTAGCATCAAGCCGCCTGGGCGGTGTGGCCCACTGCCGCCCTCGGATGTGCAGAGATCGAAGGTCCGTTGACTCCTCGGGAACGACGCGGATGCTTGGCGGGCAAGCAGGTTTCGAATTTCTTTTGAAGATACGCCAAGGATTGACCTTCGGGCGGCGTCCTACAATCGTGATGCGCATGAGTGTGAATGACGAAAACCTGGCCCAGGCGGCAGCGGAAGGGGATGGAAATGCCTTTGCCCTGCTGCTTGAGCGGCATTATGACGGTGTGTTCCGGCTGGCTTTTCGGCTGACCGGGGCGCGGGATCAGGCCGAGGATCTGACGCAGGATATCTGTGCCGCCCTGGCGGCCAAGTTACAGAATTTCCGCGGTGAGGCGCGCTTTACCACATGGCTTTACCGTATCGTGGTCAACGCCGCCCATGATCGCCGCCGCCGCGCGGCCACTCATGCCCGCCACGCCACCGGCTGGGGCGATTGGGAGGTGGACCGCCGCGCCGCCAATGAAGACACCGCCGAGGCGCTGGATTGGCTGACCGAGGCCATGCGCGCCCTGCCCGACGATCTGCGCGACACGCTGGCGCTGGTGCTGGATGACGCGACCCATGATCAGGCCGCCGAGGTGCTGGGCATCTCGCCCGGCACGGTGAGCTGGCGCATCTCCGAGGCCAAGAAACACTTGCGCGCCCTGCGCGAGAAAGAGGATCAGTTATGACCGACGATCTTGACGATCTGAAGGCTGCCATGAAAGCCGCGACACCTGCGCCCGACGCCTCAAGGAAGGCGGCGGACATTGCGCTGGCGCGAAAAAACTTCGCCGAATTCCAAGAAAGTCGCGATGGGCCGCGTCTACCTTCTGATCCCCCCAAAACGGGGTGGAGCAGAGGAGTAAGACAGATGTTGAATGCCCTGAATCCCCGCGCCGCATTGACCGCGACCACCGCCCTTGTGGCGGTTGGCATGTTGGCGGTTATCCCCAATTGGCAGAAGCCCCCCAGTGACCCGTTTGTTGTCGCACCCGAACCCATTGTCGTGCAGGAAGAAGCTTTCGCCGACGAGATCGGCCAGGCGATTACCGAAAATGAATCAGCGGAGCTGTCCGCACCCAAGCCGGAGGGGCTGCGCAAGGACGATACCTCCAGTCTGCGGGGCGAATTTGCGCGCAGCCGCGATCAGGGACTGGCCGATGCCGATGATGGGTATGCTGGCGGGGCCATCCTGAACGCCGCCCCCGAGGTGCTGGCCGAGGTTGCTCCGAGTACGTCGGCACCACAGGCCTCAAGGAAAGTGACCGGCGAGTTGCTCAAACCTGCCCCGATCCCGGGTGATGCCATAATCCAGCCCGAGGCTGATACCGAAGCCTTTCCCGAGGCCGATGCCAACCCGTTGAAAATCACCGTCGAAGAACCCGTGTCGACCTTTTCGATTGATGTGGACACAGCGTCTTACGCGGTCGTGCGGTCTTCACTGACCAACGGGCAATTGCCGCCCGAAGGGGCCGTGCGGATCGAGGAGATGGTGAACTATTTCCCCTATGACTACCCTGCCCCCGAGGCGGACGGCGCGCCGTTCCAGCCCACCGTCCGGGTCACGCAGACGCCGTGGAACCCAGACACGCAACTGGTGCATATCGCCATTCAGGGCGAAAAGCCGGTGGTCGAGGATCGCCCGCCGCTGAACCTTGTGTTCCTGATCGACACATCCGGGTCGATGAACGCGCCCAACAAGCTGCCGCTGCTGAAACAATCCCTGTCCCTGATGCTGTCGAAACTGACCGCGCAGGACCAGGTGGCGATTGTCACCTATGCGGGCAGCGCCGGGCAGGTGCTTGAGCCGACCGCCGCCACCGAGCGCGCCACCATTCTGAACGCGCTGGGCCGGTTGCAGGCCGGGGGATCGACCGCCGGACAGGCCGGATTGCAGCAGGCCTATAGTGTGGCCGATGGCATGGCCGAAGACGGTGACGTCACCCGCGTGATCCTGGCCACGGATGGCGATTTCAATGTTGGTCTGTCTGATCCGGAGGCGTTGAAAACCTACATCGCTGACAAGCGCGAAACCGGCACCTATCTGTCGGTCATGGGCTTTGGGCGCGGCAATCTGGACGATGCCACGATGCAGGCGCTGGCCCAGAATGGCAACGGGCAGGCGGCGTTTATCGACACGTTGTCCGAGGCGCAGAAAGTGCTGGTGGATCAGGTGTCGGGCGCGCTGTTCCCGATTGCCAATGACGTGAAAATCCAGGTCGAGTTCAACCCCGCCGAAGTCGCGGAATACCGGCTGATCGGCTATGAAACCCGCAGCCTGAACCGCGAGGATTTCAACAATGACAAGGTGGATGCCGGCGATATCGGGGCCGGTCATTCGGTGACGGCTTTGTACGAGATCACGCCGGTTGGATCGTCTGCGCGCCTGTCTGATCCGCTGCGCTATCAACCCGAGGAACCGCGCGCCACGACAGGTGAACTGGGCTACCTCAAACTGCGCTACAAAGAACCGGGCGAGGCCACCAGCCAGCTGATCGAACGCCCCTTCCGCATCAGCAGTGACGAGGCCAGTGGCGACATGCGCTTTGCGATGGCCATCGCCGGGTTCGGGCAGCTTTTGCAAGGCAGTCCTTATCTGGGGGATTGGGGGTATGAACAGGCCATAACACTGGCCAACGCGGCGCGCGGCGCGGATGCGTATGGCTATCGCGTCGAGGCCGTGCGGCTGATGCGTCTGGCGCAGAGCTTGTCGGAGTAGAGGCACAGGATTGATTTAAGCGCAACGCGCGGGCAAGCGTCAGACCCCGGGATGGCGATCCAAAAGGTTATTATGAAGCACGTTATCCCTGCCAAGTCCGCACTCAGAACGAAGGGCGCGCCACCATCAGCCAAATCGCCAGCCCAAGGAGGGGGACTGACGATGGCCCGGGGCCTGCGGCCTGTTAACCGGGCTGGGGCGCACCACACATCCAACAAAAAAGGCCCGGAGCATCCTCCGGGCCTTTCATCCGTTCTGATCTAGGCCTAGTTCACAGCCTTCGCGTCAACCACGTCTTTTTCCACTGACTTGCCGCTGGCAATTTCGATTCGGCGGGGTTTCAGTGCCTCGGGCACTTCGCGCACCAGATCAATATGCAGCATACCATCGGTATGGGCAGCACCTGTGACGCGCACATGATCGGCAAGCTGGAATTTGCGCTCAAACGCGCGGGTGGCAATGCCACGATGCAGGAAGGTGCGGGCCTCGTCCTCACCCTGTTTGCGGGCGGTGACGATCAACTGCCCTTCCTTGACCTCGACGCCCAGATCCTGATCGGCAAAACCGGCCACGGCGATCGAGATGCGATAGGCATCATCGGCAGTCTTTTCGATGTTGTAAGGGGGGTAGGTTGGCTGGCTGACGTCGCTGGACAAAACACGGTCCATCATGTCTGCGATCTGATCAAAGCCAACAGTGGCCCGGTATAGCGGGGCCATATCAAAGTTACGCATGGGTCATCCTCCATTGAGCGATAACATATGTTGATGCCTTCCCGTCATGGGACAGGCGATTGGTGCCCGGCCCGCTTGTGCAGCGCCGAACACCCTTTATCTGGGAAGCCGATTTGGAGGTTTCAAGACCCCGGGGTCTTGGCAAATTTGGCACCAGATGCGGTGCCCCCTTCGCCGACCCTGACCCGGCGCATTCCGGTTGCGGACGAAGCGGGTTTGGGCATCGCCCGCAGGTCGCGCTTGAGTTGCTCCAACAGGGGCGGCAAATCCATGCCAAAGGCAAGTTGCGGACCGCCCTGCATCCGGCCTCCGCTGATCAGGGTCAGAATACGGGGCCGCCCGCCTTCGCGCACGAAAACCGGCGCCCCGGACGAGCCGTAGGTGACGTTGCAATCAAAGGCAATCAGCCCCTGATCGCGCCCAAGGACCGCGCATTCGCGCTGCCATGACAGGGCCTGATCGCGACCCTGACCATAGGACACCACGCTGACATCCTGCCCTCGGCCTGCATATTTCTGCAGGGCAAACGGATCGGCCACCGAGGTCGGGATCGGGGCAGAAAGTTCCAGAAGCGCAGCATCATGGCGGATGGCATCCGCCCCGAATGGCTTGCGCGGATCAAAGCCTTTATGGGCGGCAACACGTCCCACCGTTTGTTCTGCGATTGCCTGACCATCGGCCAGACCGGCGCGAAACTGCATACTGCCCGGTGATCGGGGGCGTCCTTGCGCGTCATAGACACAATGCGCCGCTGTCAGCACCAGCTGGGGCGCGATCAGCACCCCGGTGCAATAGCCACCGCCCTTGATGTCGACACGCCCGACCCCTTCCCATCCAAACAGATCATCGCGATCCGTCAGACGAACAAGGCCGTCACCTGCAGCGAGGGGCACGCCAGAGGCCGCCATCATCAGGGTGGCAGGAAGGGCAAGGATGATATGTCGAAGCCGACCCATCAGGGTTTGGCGAATTTCGCCCCGGTGCTGCGCTTTTTCCCAGCCGAGAACATCGTCGGAGCCGGATCCTGATAGACACCAAACCCAGCCGCCAGTTCGTCGCGCAGAACCTGCAAGGGGCGTTCCAGCTGGGTGCCCAGTGACACTTTCTTGCCATCGACTTCGGCCATGGCAGAAATCACCGAGACAACCCGGGGTTCCCCGCTTTCAAACGAAAAGATCGGCGCCCCGGACGCCCCGAAATTCACATCGCACGAGGTGATCAGGACCCCGCGCTGACGCGCCATGACGTTGCAGACTTCCTGCAGCGACGGCGCTTCGGAGCGGTCGCGCGCATAGCTGACCACACCGATGCGCTGGCCTTTGCGCGGGCGAATGTCGGTCTTGAACGGGGTGACCGAGGTGTTGTTGATCGGATGATGCAGTTCCAGCAGGGCAACATCATTGCGGGTGCGGTCTTCGACCTCGCCACCTTTGTACTGAAAATCAGGAAGGGTGACAGCGCGGCGGACCCAGCGATAGGCTGACGCACGGCCATTACGCCACCCCGCCAGAAACTCGATCTTGCTATGGTCGATCCGTTCGCCAGTGTCGCTGTCATAAAGGCAATGCGCCGCCGTCAGCACCAGATCGGGGGCAATCAGCGCCCCGGTGCAAAACCCGCGCCCGTCAATATCCAGCCGCCCGACCGCTTCCCAGCCGCGCGTATCATCGCCGGTTTCCAGTGTTTTCAGATCAGTGTCCTGAGCCCAGACAACCGACGTGGCAAACACCAATACAAGAGAAAGAAACGCAGAGCGCATGAGAATTCCGATAGCCTGTTTAAATCTTGGGCTGGATTAGCAGTGATTTTAGGCATAATTGCGGCGGTTGGAAGGGCTTAGATAGTCCCCGCCAGTTTGTGTGGTTTCGGCCCGCCCGTGGCCCAATCCAGCAACTCGACCGTGTGGACCACCGGCACCTCGGTGCCCCCGCCAATCTGGATCATGCAGCCGATATTGCCCGCCGCGATGATATCGGGGGTCTTGGCCTCGAGCGTGCGCACCTTGCGGTCTTTCAACTGCCTGGAAATCGCGGGCTGCATCAGGTTATAGGTGCCCGCCGATCCACAGCACAGATGGCTATCCGCTGGCTCGACCACCTCGAATCCGGCCCGTTTCAGCAGGTCCTTGGGAGCGGTCTTGATCTGTTGGCCATGTTGCAGCGAGCAGGCCGCGTGATAGGCGATCCTGAGGTCTTTTGGTGCCCCCTCGGGGATGTCCAGTTTCATCAAGAGTTCCGAGATGTCCATGGTGATCTCGGAGACCCGTGCGGCATCTCTGGCCAGTGGTTCATGGCGGAACATATGACCGTAATCCTTGACCGTGGTGCCGCAACCCGACGTGTTCACCACGATGGCGTCCAGACCATCCCCGTCCATCTCGCCGGCCCAGGCACGGACGTTCTTGCCGGCGGTGCCGTGGCTTTCTTCGGTCTTGCCCATGTGATGGGTCAGCGCACCGCAACAGCCCGCCCCCCTGGCCACCACCACCTCGCAGCCCAGCCGGGTCAGCAGACGGATCGTGGCATCGTTGATATCCGTATCCAGCGCCTTTTGCGCACAGCCCGTCATCAGCGCCACGCGCATCTTGCGCGGCTCAACGGGTGCAAAGCTTTGCGGATCATCATTTCGGCTGACGGGCGGAACCACCTTGGGTGCCATTTCCAGCATTGCGCGCAGGCGGGCATCAGGCATCAGAAAGGCAAATGGCTTGCCGATCTTCGCGCCCAGCAACGCCACGCGAAACCGCATCGGATAGGGTAGGATACGCGCCAATATCCAGCGCAGAGCCCGGTCCGAAAAGGGCCGCTTGTGGCGCTGCTCGATATACTCGCGGGCGTGATCGACCAGGTGCATGTAATGCACGCCCGAGGGGCAGGTCGTCATGCAGGCCAGACAGCTGAGGCAGCGATCAATATGTTTGACCGTCTTGGCATCCGGATCGCGATTATTCTCCAGCATGTCCTTGATCAGATAAATGCGTCCGCGCGGGCTGTCCAACTCGTCGCCCAGCACCTGATAGGTGGGGCAGGTCGCGGTGCAGAACCCGCAATGCACGCAGCTGCGCAAAATCTCGTTTGAATGCGCGATGGCCGGGTCTTTGAGCTGATCGGGGGTGAATTCGGTTTTCATCTAATCCGTCACTATCTGTGCTGCATAAAGCCCGAACCAGGGCAGGGTTGTGGCCATCGCGCCCAGCGCAAAGGACCAGCGAAGCGCGGGGCCCTCGGGCAGTCGTTCGCGCAGGGCCAGAACGCACAAGGCGATGACAACGATCCAGCCCAACCACAACAGCATGACCTTGGTCAGGGCCGGATAGGCCGATGTATCGCCCTCGATCGCGGCCAGCCTTGGCACGACATTGGCGGCCACCATCAGGGCAACGGCGATCACACAAAGCAGGGTGAAATATCCCTTGGCCGGGCGTTGGCGGGCCAGGATCCAAAAGATCACAGGCCCGGCCGCAAAGCTGACAAGATAGATCAGCGCGGTTTTCATTCTGTCTGTCCCATCAGGCCGGGATTGAGGATACCCTTGGGGTCAAACTTGCTGCGCAGGCCATCATGCAGCTGCGCCAATGGGGCGGGTTGCGGTTGAAACACATGCGCGCCCTGCCCCCGGATCAAGGTGGCATGGCCGCCACTTGCCGCCAGATGGGCGCGCAAGCTGGCCCCCTCGACGGCGGCCCCGGGCGGGGCCAGCACCCATATCAACCCGCCGCCCCAATCATAAAGCGCCTCACAGCCCGGCAAGTTGGCCACAATGCCCGGTGCATCGGAGGGCTTCACGGATATGCGCCAGACATCTCCGGCGCGCCCATGAAACGGTGTCACATCGCGCACATAGGCCCAGCCCTCGGCGGTCTTGGCGGCATCGGTTTCAAACGCGGGGGTGCCGAAATCGGCCAGCAGTTTTGTCAGTTCACCGCCTCGGTAGGCGACGGAATTTTCAAACCCTTCCAGCCGGATCATTGTCACCGGGGTGCCGTCCATGCCCTTTTGCAGATGGGCTGCTCCGGTGACTTCATAAGGCGAGGACAGCGCCCCGGACAAGGCGGCCACGGCATCGGCATCGCTGAGGCCTTCAAACAGCAACACTCCGGTGGCCTGTGATTTGGGCAGCACTTTAAGCGACACCTCGGTCAGCACGCCCAGGGTGCCGTAACTGCCCGCCATCAGCTTGACCAGATCATAGCCGGTGACGTTTTTCATCACCCGCCCGCCATTGTTGATCACCTGGCCCGTGCCATCGACAAAGCGCACGCCCAGCAGGAAATCACGCATCGCCCCCACCTGAATGCGGCGCGGACCCGAGACATTCGCCGCCACCACGCCGCCAATCGTTGGCGTGCCGGACGTGCCCAGCAGCCCGCGGTGATCCATCGGCTCAAACGCAAGGCGCTGGCCCTCGCCGTCAAGCGCCGTTTCGATATCGGCCAGCGCCGTGCCCGTGCGCACCACAAGGGTCAAAGCACCCGGTTCATAAAGCTGAATACCTGTCATGGCACTGGTACTCAGCACCTCGCCAGCCACCGCGTGGCCGATGGGCCGTGTCCCGCCACCGCGAATGTTCAGCGGGGCATTTGCCATGCGAATGATCTCGGCCAGTTCGATCTCGGTCTTGGGGGTCATTGGATGTCTTTCCGGCTGTCAGGTTCAGGCGGCCCGGCGTGTTCGCGACACGTCCAGCGGGAACACCTTGGCCGGATTCAGCAGCCATTTGGGATCAAACACATCCTTCACCGCCATCTGGATTTCCAGATCGGCGGGTTCGTATTGATGGCTCATCAGATCGCGCTTTTCGATCCCCACACCATGTTCGCCGGTCAGGCAGCCGCCCACCTCAACGCACAGTTTGAGAATTTCCGCGCCAAACGCCTCGCACAGTTCCAGATCGCCGGGTTTGTTGGCATCAAACAGGATCAGCGGGTGCATGTTGCCGTCGCCTGCGTGGAACACATTGCCCACATCCAGGCCGAATTCTTTGGACATCTCGCCGATGCGGCGCAAAACATGCGGCAGTTGGCTGACCGGGATGGTCCCATCAAGGCACATGTAGTCGTTGATCTGGCCCATCGCGCCAAAGGCCGATTTGCGGCCCAGCCAGATTTTGGCACTTTCCTCGGCTGAATTGCTTTCGCGCAACTCGATCGGATTGTGCGACCGGGCGATGGCCATGATGGTTTCCAATTGCTCGTCGATCTCGGCGTCGCTGCCTTCGACCTCGACAATCAGCAACGCCTCGCAATCGGGATAGCCTGCCTTGGCAAACGCTTCGGTGGCGCGGATGCAGGGGCGGTCCATGAACTCGATCGCGACCGGCAGAACGCCCGCCTTGATGATGTCCGACACGCAGGTGCCTGCCACTTCGTTGCTGTCAAAGCCGATCAGCACGGGGCGCGCGCCCTCGGGTTTTCGCAGGATGCGCAGGGTCGCCTCGGTCACCACGCCCAGCTGCCCTTCGGACCCGCAGATCAGGCCCAGCATGTCATACCCCCCGGCATCCAGATGCGCGCCACCGATCTCGACAATGGTGCCATCCATCAGCACCATCGTCACACCCATCAGGTTGTTGGTGGTCACGCCGTATTTCAGGCAATGCGCGCCGCCGGAATTCATGGCGATATTGCCGGCAATCGCGCAGGCCAGCTGGCTGGAAGGATCAGGGGCATAGAAGAACCCTTCCTCCTCGACGGCTCCGGTGACACTCAGGTTTGTGCGCCCGGACTGTACGCGGATAAAGCGATTGTCGTAATCGGTTTCCAGCACGTCGTTCAGCCGGGCAATGCCAAGGATAACGCTGTCTTCGGTGGGCAGCGCGCCGCCCGCCAGCGAGGTGCCCGATCCACGCGGCACAACCGGCACGCCCATCTGGTGACAAATCTTCAACACATCCGAGACCTCCTGCGTGCTGGCAGGCAGCACCGCGCAAAGGGGCGGGCATTTATACGCGGTCAGCGCGTCGCATTCATAGGCGCGGGTCTGGGCGGGATCATGGATCACCGAATCCCTGGGCAGCACCTCTTGCAGACGGGAAATCAGTTCGGGCTTGCGGGCCAGAATGGCGGGATCGGGTTTGGGCATTTGCATCGGGCGTCTCCTGCATTGGTAATAAAATATAACCAATTTCAATTCAGAGCAAGAAGAGTCTGCGCGGCATTTGCGCCCGGGTCACAAAATGCCACTGAAACACGGCCACACACAGACGTGACTCCTCACTCCGGGTATGATCCCTATATTGGGCGATATGAAACAACTCGCCCTGGCCCTCGCGCTGATCTGCACCCCGTCTCTTGCCCTGGCCGACAACCCCGAAGTTGTCGATGTTTCGGTTAAGAAAACCGGAATGACATGGCGCATGGATGTCACTCTGCTTCATCCTGATACCGGTTGGGACCATTTTGCTGACGGCTGGGAGGTTCTGAACGCTCAGGGCGATCGTCTGGGGTATCGTAAACTGGTGCATCCGCATGTCGACGAACAGCCCTTTACCCGC
>Ga0316205_10001308_pt1 | contig 33104 bp, 35 predicted proteins | sample 3monthpyrite_MG_FD_204941 | JGI IMG/M metagenome (GOLD analysis project Ga0316205, IMG submission 204941) | Microbial mat bacterial communities from mineral coupon in-situ incubated in ocean water Damariscotta River, Maine, United States -... | ecosystem: Environmental > Aquatic > Marine >...
AGATGTTGCCCTTGCGACGCCCCCGGCCAGTCCGGCTGAGGGCATTTGTTTTGGCGTGCCCGCCGGGGCGCTCAGTGCCTGGGCAGGCCAAGACGGGCGGGTCGCGATCTGGTCGAATGGTGGTTGGATCTTTGCAGATCCAATGCCGGGTTGGCGGGCTTTCGTGGTCTCGGCCAATGCGCAGGCAATCTTTGACGGCAGCGAATGGATGATCGGGGCCGTGGCAGCCACACAAAATGGCGCAACCACGGTTCATGAAATCATCGAAACAGATCACCTGATACAAGCCGGCGCCACCAATGCCGTTCCGGGTGCATTGCCGGCCAATGCAATGGTTATCGGTGTGACCGGCCGGGTAACGACAGCGATTACCGGGGCCTTGACCAGTTTTCGCATTGGGGTGAGCGGCTTTGATGATCGTTATGGCTCGGGTATCGGCCTGGTGCAATCCACCTGGCTGCGGGGTTTGACCTCGGCGCCGGTCAGTTATTATTCCGACACCGATATTATCCTGACCGGTGAGGGCGGCGATTTCGTTTCTGGCGAGTTGCGCCTCGCGGTGCATCTGATGAAGCTGGGGTTGCCAAACTAGCCCCTCGTGCAGGACAGGCATTTCGGAAGGGTCGGGTCCACGTTCAGCCGCTTTTCATCGATCGGCTCGCCGCAATCCAGGCAATAGCCGAACTCGCCGGTTTCGATTCGTGCCAGTGCCGCGAGAATGCGGGTCTTGCTCTGATCGCGGCGGATTTGCTGAGCCTTGCCCATGGATTGAGACAGCATGGCATCCATCCGACTGAGACGCCCGACCGCTTGTTGATCAAGCTCGACGATCCGTTGCCCGGACTTGCCCAAAAGGTTTTGTGCATCCAACTCCTGCATGAGCGCCTTGAGCCGCGCGCGCCAGATGTCGTCATCACTATTCATTGATTTTTGCCATACCACTGTTGCCGGTTGAAACATTGCGCTAAACTGGTCTCAAGAAGCGTATCAGTTGGTGAGGCCGATGACAAAAACGAAGCAAAAGTTGCAGCAACTTGACCCGGTCTGGACCCGGATTCGGGAAGAATGCGAAACCGCGCTTTCAGCCGAGCCATTGTTGGGTGGATTGGTGCATGCCTGCGTGTTGCATCATGACACATTGGAGCAGGCACTGGCCTTTCGTTTTGCGCAAAAACTGGCGTCACCGGAAATGTCGGCACAATTGCTGCGTGAAATTGCCGATGCGGCCTATGACGCAGATGCGGAACTGGGCCAAAGTGCGCGGGCCGACATCATTGCGGTGCAGCAACGTGACCCTGCGTGCCACAGATACATGCAGCCCTTGCTTTTTTTCAAAGGTTTTCAGGCAGTTCAAGCCTACCGCGTAGCACATTGGCTGTGGCAGGAAGGGCGCAAGGATCTGGCCTATTTCATTCAGATGCGGATCTCGGAAATGTTTGGCGTGGACATTCATCCAGCGGCCCGGGTCGGCCGTGGGATCATGATCGATCATGCACATTCGGTCGTGGTGGGTGAAACCGCGGTGATCGGCAACAATGTTTCAATGCTTCATTCGGTTACATTGGGTGGCACTGGCAAAGAAAACGACGATCGCCACCCCAAGATCGAGGACGGGGTTCTGATAGGCGCCGGTGCGAAGGTTCTGGGCAATATCCGGGTTGGGAAATGCTCTCGTATCGCGGCAGGCTCTGTGGTGCTGGAGGATGTGCCGCCGTGCAAGACGGTTGCGGGTGTGCCTTCCCGGATTGTAGGCGAAGCCGGGTGTGATCAGCCGGCCCTGAGCATGGACCAGGTGATCAGCTCATCGGGTGGATGACGCAAATCAATGATGTTTCTGAAGGCGGCCCGGGCAACCGGGCCGCTTTTTGGGTTTGGGCAGGTGAATTGATTTCTGGACAGGATTTGGCAAATCTGCTTTAAATGAACAAGTGTTCAATAATGCTAGGGCAATGCCGATGTTCCGGGCCACGATGACATTCGATCTGGGAGAAGAATGCAACGCCGTGCGCGAGATGACGCATCGGTGGGCGCAAGAGCGGGTCAAGCCGATGGCCGCCGAAATTGACCGCAGCAATGCGTTTCCCAATGAGCTGTGGCAGGAAATGGGCGCGCTTGGACTTTTGGGCATCACCGTGCCGGAAGCAATGGGCGGAACCGGGCTGGGTTATCTTGAACATACCGTGGCTGTAGAAGAAATTGCCCGTGCTTCGGCCAGCGTGGCCCTTTCATATGGCGCGCATTCCAACCTTTGCGTCAATCAATTGCGGCTGAACGGCACGCCCTTGCAACATGAAAAATATCTGCCGGGCTTGATGTCGGGCGAACAGGTCGGTGCGTTGGCGATGTCTGAGGCAGGGGCAGGCTCAGATGTGGTTGCGATGAGTTTGCGCGCGGAAAAACGCAATGACCACTACAGGCTGAATGGCAGCAAGTTCTGGATCACTAACGGGCCGGATGCGGATACGCTGATCGTCTATGCCAAGACCGACCCGGATGCCGGCTCCAAGGGGATCACCGCCTTCATCATTGAAAAATCCATGACCGGCTTTTCGACCTCGGCGCATTTCGACAAGTTGGGGATGCGGGGCTCCAATACGGCTGAACTGATCTTTGACGATGTCGAGGTGCCGTTCGAGAACGTGCTGGGCGAAGAGGGGCGCGGGGCGCGTGTACTGATGTCTGGCCTGGATTACGAGCGCGTGGTTCTGAGCGGTATCGGCACCGGAATCATGGCCGCCTGTCTTGACGAGGTGATGCCCTATCTGGCCGAGCGCCAGCAATTCGGCCAGCCGATTGGGGATTTCCAGCTCATGCAGGGCAAGATTGCCGATATGTACACGGCAATGAACACGGCGCGCGCCTATATCTATGAGGTCGCCCGCGCCTGTGACAGAGGAGAGGTGACGCGCCAGGACGCGGCGGCCTGCGTGCTTTATGCCTCTGAGGAGGGGATGAAAGTGGCGCATCAGGCGGTGCAGGCGATGGGCGGCGCCGGTTTTCTGGCCGACGCCCCTGTGGCGCGGATGTTCCGTGATGCCAAGCTGATGGAAATCGGCGCGGGCACCAGTGAAATTCGTCGTATGCTGATCGGGCGTGAAATGATGGGGGCAATGAAATGAGAATGTTAGTTGCGGCGATGGCGGGCTTGATGCTGGCCATTGCGCCGCCGGCGCTGGGCCAAGCCAACGCCTTGAGCGAGGACAAGAGCACGGTGCTTGCCTGTATCGAAGGCATGCAAACGGATGAGGATTGGGGCATCTGTCTGGGCCTGATGTTCGCGCCCTGTGCGGGCGAAGAGGTCGGAAGCGAGGGTCATGTGGCCTGCCTGCGCTCGGAGCGCGAGAACTGGCGCACGGTTTTTGACCAGCAGTATCTGGTCGCGATCGACCGGTTGACGCCCAATGGCGCGACTGAACTGGCCTCTTTGATCGGGCAGTGGACTGGCTATGTCGGCAATAAATGCAACCAGGTGGCGCAGGAAAAGGAAGGCGGACAGGCTGATGCCGCACAATATGGCTGCGAGATCAGCGAAATTGTCGGTGTTTCGGCAGAATTGAATGCTTGCCTTGAGGGGCTTTCCACCGCGCCCTATTGCCAGATCCAGGACTAGGTATGCGCATTCTGGCTGCTTTTTCGATCGCATTGATCTGTGCCCAGCCCGGCGCAGCAATGGCCGATGAGGTTGCGCATTTGGTGCAGCGGTATGGACCTCAGCTTGACGGCTGCCTGGCCGCGGCGGGGCAAGACACGGCTTTGGCACGCAATTGCGTGGGCGTTGCGGCCGACGCGTGCATGCAGAAAGAGCAGGACGGCCAGACAACGGTTGGCATGTCGCGGTGTCTGATGTCCGAGGCGCAGGTTTGGGATGGCCTCTTGAACGCCGAATACCAAAACGCCCTGGCGCATTTTGCCGCGTTGGATACAGCAGACAGGCTTGATTTCCCGGAAGTGGCGGTGCGGGTGGACAGGTTGCGCGCCGCACAGCGCGCCTGGCTCGCATTCTATGACGCCGAATGTGCTTTGGACTACGCCATCTGGGGCAGTGGCACCATGCGCCAGATTGCAGGCGCCGATTGCGCCTTGGAAATGAAGGCCGCGCGCAGTCTGGATCTGGCGGAAAAACGGCGGACAATGCAATGAGCGTGCTCAAAACCACTTTCGTTGCGGGCACCCAACAGGGTCTGGCCAATCGCGCGGACCATCTAAAAGCCATGGAAACCGCGGAAAAGGCGGCATCAGATGCCGCTTTGGGCGGCGGCGAGAAATCACGAGCACGCCATGTTGCGCGCGGCAAGATGCTGCCGCGCGACCGTGTTGCCAACCTGCTGGATGTCGGCGCGCCGTTTCTGGAGATCGGGGCCACCGCGGCGCATGGCATGTATGAGGGCGCAGCCCCGGCTGCGGGCATGATTGCCGGTGTGGGGCAGGTGCACGGGCGCGATGTGATGGTTGTGTGCAATGACGCGACGGTCAAGGGCGGCACCTATTACCCGATGAGCGTCAAGAAACACCTGCGCGCGCAGGAAATTGCCGCCGCCAATCACCTGCCGTGCATCTATCTGGTCGATAGCGGCGGGGCGAATTTGCCCAATCAGGATGAGGTCTTTCCGGACCGCGATCATTTTGGCCGGATTTTCTTCAATCAGGCGCAGATGTCGGCCCGCGGGATCGCCCAGATTGCGGTGGTCATGGGGTCTTGCACGGCGGGCGGCGCTTATGTGCCGGCGATGTCGGATGTATCGATCATCGTCAAGGAGCAGGGCACGATATTTCTGGCCGGCCCGCCTTTGGTCAAGGCGGCCACGGGCGAAGATGTCAGCGCCGAAGAGCTGGGCGGCGGGGATGTCCACACACGGCTTTCCGGGGTCGCCGATTATCTGGCCGATGATGATGCCCATGCGCTGGCGCTGGCGCGACAGGCGGTTGCCAATCTGAATGGCGTGCCGGCCGGTTCTGTTGACTGGCGCCCCGCGGAACCACCGCTTTATGACGTCAATGAACTGTTGGAGATCGTCCCCGCCGATCTGCGCCAGCCCTATGACATGCGCGAGGTGATCGCGCGCGTCGTTGATGGGTCTCGGTTCGATGAATTCAAGGCGCGATTTGGCGAAACGCTGGTGACAGGATTTGCCCATGTCGAAGGGTGCCCGGTCGGCATCATCGGTAACAACGGCGTGCTGTTTTCGGATAGCGCGCAAAAGGGTGCCCATTTCGTCGAACTGTGTTCGCAGCGCAAGATGCCCTTGATTTTCTTGCAAAATATCACTGGCTTCATGGTTGGCCGCGACGCCGAAAGCGGGGGTATTGCGCGCCATGGCGCCAAATTGGTGACGGCGGTCGCCACGACCGCGGTGCCCAAGATCACCTTGATCATCGGCGGCTCTTTTGGCGCGGGCAATTATGGCATGGCCGGGCGCGCCTATGATCCGCGTTTTGTCTGGAGCTGGCCCAGCAGCCGGATTTCGGTCATGGGTGGCGAGCAGGCCGCGGGGGTTCTGGCAACGGTCCGGCGCGATGCGATCGAGCGCGCCGGCGGGGCCTGGAGCCAGGCCGAGGAGGCCGCGTTCAAACAGCCCACGCTGGAGATGTTCGAACGCCAAAGCCACCCGCTCTATGCCTCGGCCCGGCTGTGGGACGACGGTATCATCGATCCGCGCAAGACCCGCGAGGTTCTGGCCTTGTCGTTGCGCACGGCACTGAACGCGCCAATCGCCGACACGCGCTTTGGCTTGTTCAGGATGTGAGGGGCGATGTTTGACACCATTCTCATAGCCAACAGGGGCGAGATCGCCTGCCGGATCATTGAATCGGCGCGGAAACTGGGTGTGCGTTCTGTGGCTGTGTTTTCTCAGGCGGATGCAGCCGCGCGCCATGTGCAAATGGCGGATGCTGCCTGTTGCATCGGCCCGGCCGCGGCCAGTGACAGTTATCTCAATGGCGCGCGTATACTGGAGGCGGCGGCGCGTTCGGGTGCGCAGGCCATTCACCCGGGCTATGGGTTCTTGTCCGAAAACCCCGATTTTGTCACCGCCTGCGAGGACGCGGGCTTCGTTTTCATCGGGCCCTCGGCAGAAGCGATCCGCGCGATGGGGCTGAAAGGCGCGGCCAAGGACTTGATGATCAAGGCGGGGGTTCCCGTGGTGCCTGGCTATCAGGGCGCGGATCAATCTGCCGGGCAATTGGCAGAGCGGGCCGCCGAAATCGGTTATCCGGTTCTGATCAAGGCAGTTGCCGGCGGCGGCGGCAAGGGGATGCGGCTGGTCACGGCTGCCTCAGAATTTGGCAATGCCTTGCAGGCCGCCCGCAACGAGGCGCAGGCGGCTTTTGGCAATGGTGACGTGCTGATCGAAAAATACATCTCCAACCCGCGCCATATCGAAATGCAGATATTTGGTGACGGACAGGAGGCGGTGCATCTGTTTGAGCGCGATTGTTCGTTGCAGCGGCGTCACCAAAAGGTCATCGAAGAGGCGCCGGCCCCCGGCATGACCGCCGAGATGCGCGCGGCGATGGGCAGTGCGGCGGTGCGGGCGGCCAAGGCGATCGGCTACAAGGGCGCGGGCACGGTTGAATTCATCGTAGATGGCCAGAACGGGCTGCATCCGGATAAATTCTGGTTCATGGAGATGAACACCCGCCTGCAGGTCGAACATCCCGTCACCGAGGCGGTGACCGGGATTGATCTGGTCGCGTGGCAATTGCGGGTGGCCAGCGGCGAGCCATTGCCGCTGGCGCAGGCGGACATCACCCATTCGGGTCACGCCTTCGAGGCGCGCCTCTATGCCGAGGATGTTCCGGCCGGCTTTTTGCCTGCCACGGGCAAGATCGCGCATCTGAATTTCGCGCATGATGCGCGCATCGACACCGGGGTGCGTGCGGGCGATGAGATCTCACCGCATTACGACCCGATGATCGCCAAGATCACCTGTCATGGTGGCACGCGCGCCATCGCGCTGTCGCGGTTGCGTCGTGCGCTGGCACAGACCGAATTGGCCGGCACGACGACCAACCTGAATTTCCTGCATGCTCTGGCCAGCCATGAAGGGTTTGCCCGAGGTCAGCTGGATACTGGCCTGATCGAGCGCGATCTGCCTGCATTGATTGACCAAAAACCGGTCAGCGCAACCCAGGTCGCCATGGCCGCCGTGGTCAGTTCCGGGCCGCCCGAATTTGGCTCGACCACGGGTTTCAGCCTGTGGCAGCCGCTCGCGCCTCTGATCCGGCTGCAGCATGGTGACGTATCATATGAAGCGACATTGCGTTTTGCCGGGCCCGCGCGCGCGCTTGTGCAAGTTGACGGGGCAGAGCTGGTGGTCAACTGGGCAGACGGGCAGGTGCAGTGCGACGGGCTGCGACACAGCTATTGGGTGAGTGATCGCCAGGTTCATTTGTTTGGCGCCCAGGACATCGCCTTTGATATTGTCAACCCGCTGGAGCGGCAGGCCGAAGAGGCAGGCACCAGTGATCAGATAATCGCCCCCATGCCCGGCGTTGTGCGTGCGCTTGACGTCCGCGAGGGCGACACCGTCGCCCGTGGCGCGCGGCTGGCGGTGCTGGAAGCCATGAAGATGGAACATGGCCTTGTCGCGCCGCGTGATTTGCAGGTGGCGCGCGTCTTGGTGGCCCATGGCCAGCAACTGACCCAAGGCCAGATCATGATCCAGTTCGAGCCAGAGGTGCGCTGAGATGGACGACCAGGTGGAAATCTTCGAAGTCGGGCCGCGCGACGGGTTGCAGAACGAGGCGCGAATGATCCCCACGGCCGACAAGATCGCGCTGTGTGACATGCTGTCAGAGGCGGGGTTTAGCCGGATCGAAGTGGCCAGTTTCGTCAGCCCGAAATGGGTGCCGCAGATGGCAGATGGGGCCGAGGTTCTGGCGGGTCTGAGCCGCGCGACGGGCGTGTCCTATGCCGCGTTGACACCCAATTTGCGCGGCTATGAGGCCGCCATCAGCGCCAATGCCGATGAAATAGCCATATTCGGCTCGGCCAGTGAGGGGTTTTCGCGCGCTAATCTCAACCGCAGTGTCAGCGAGGCGCTGGATATGTTTGCGCCGGTCGCCGACGCGGCCGCGGCGATCGGTGTGCCGGTGCGGGGCTATGTTTCTTGCGTGACCCATTGCCCCTATGACGGCGCGGTGCCCGTGGCGAATACCGTGGCGGTGGCGCAAAAGCTGCGCGCGATGGGCTGTTACGAGATTTCACTGGGCGACACGATCGGCCAGGCCGAAGCTGCGGATATTCGTGCGCTGCTCACGGCACTCACCCTCGAGATACCCGCACACCTGCTGGCCGGGCATTTCCATGATACCAGCGGGCGCGCCCTGTTGAATGTGGCCGAAGCGCTTGATCATGGTGTGCGGGTCTTTGATGGTGCGGTCGGTGGCTTGGGCGGATGCCCCTTTGCCCCCGGCGCGGCGGGCAATGTGTCAAGCGAGGCATTGGCGGCGTTTTTCAGCGCCCAGGGATTGGCGCACGGGCTGGATCACGATGTGCTGGCGCGCGCAGGTGAATTCGCGCGGGGATTGCGGGGGGCAGGCCATGAGTGACACGATTTCCATTACCCGCCAGGACAATGGCATTGCCATTCTGCGTTTGACGCGACCAGACAAACACAATGCACTGTCGGGCGAAATGATAGATGCGCTGCAGGATGCGGCGGCGGCACTCGGGCAAGACGGCACCGTGCGCGCTGTCGTGCTTGCGGGTGACGGCCCCAGTTTTTGTGCAGGTGGGGATTTGGGGTGGATGAAGGCGCAACTGGCAAGCGGCGGTGAGCAGGCTGAGCGCGAGGCCCGCCGTCTGGCCAGCATGTTGGGGGCGTTGAACGCGCTGCCCAAGCCGCTGATCGGCGCGGTCGAGGGCAATGCGTTTGGCGGCGGCGTGGGGTTGATGTGTGTCTGCGATACGGTTTTCGCGTCTCAAGATGCGCGATTTGGCCTGACCGAGACCCGGTTGGGCCTGATCCCGGCGACGATCGGGCCATATGTGATTGCACGTCTGGGGCAGGGGCCGGCACGGCGCGTGTTCATGTCGGCGCGGATATTCGAAGCGGCCGAGGCACAGTCCCTTGGTTTGGTCGCAAATTGCCTGCCGGTCGCAGAGGTCTTTCCGGCAGCGCTGCGCGAAGCACAGGGCTATCTGGGCTGTGCGCCCGGCGCGGTAGCCGATGCCAAGCGTCTGGCGCAAGCCCTGGCGGGTGTGGTGACACAAGAGGCCATAGACCTTTCCATCGCGGCGCTGGTGCGGCGCTGGGGCACCGCTGAGGCCCGCGAGGGATTGGCCGCTTTCTTTGACAAGCGCCCACCGAATTGGACCAAACCGGACAGCTGAGCGAACCATTTTCCTGCCCTCGGGCCGCATCTGGAAAAATGTTGGGCCACGAGGTCGCATATTCCCCTTTTCTTGACCCGCAAACCGTTGACCCTGACTGGGGGCAAGGCTAAACCCCTTGCAACCCAATCTGCGTGGCCAGGGGCCGTGCTTGGACAAGGAGCATCGAATTGGAAGACCTGCTCAGAGAATATCTGCCAATTATCATCTTTCTGGGCGTGGCCGCTGGATTGGGCATTATGCTGATCATGGCTGCGGTCCTGCTGGCGGTTCGCAATCCGGATCCCGAAAAACTCAGCGCCTATGAATGTGGTTTCAACGCATTTGACGACGCGCGGATGAAATTTGACGTGCGGTTCTACCTTGTGTCGATCTTGTTCATTATTTTCGACCTTGAGATTGCGTTCCTGTTTCCCTGGGCCGTGGCCTTTCAGGATGTCGGTTTGGTGGGTTTCTGGTCGATGATCATATTTCTGGGCGTCCTGACCATCGGTTTTGCCTATGAGTGGAAAAAGGGAGCGCTGGAATGGGAGTGATGACATCCGCCAATCAGGCCGGCGCCGACAAGGAAGTGGCCACCAGCGCGTTGAACCGCGAATTGCAGGACAAGGGGTTCTTGCTGACCTCTACCGAGGACATCATCAACTGGGCCCGCACCGGGTCCCTGCATTGGATGACCTTTGGGCTGGCGTGCTGCGCTGTTGAAATGATGCACACCGCCATGCCGCGCTATGACATGGAACGCTTTGGCACGGCACCTCGGGCCAGCCCGCGCCAATCTGACCTGATGATTGTGGCAGGCACCCTGACCAACAAGATGGCGCCGGCCCTGCGCAAGGTTTATGACCAGATGCCAGAGCCACGTTATGTGATCTCGATGGGGTCTTGTGCCAATGGCGGAGGCTATTATCACTACAGCTATTCCGTCGTGCGCGGTTGTGACCGGATCGTGCCGGTCGACATATACGTGCCCGGCTGCCCCCCCACCGCCGAGGCGCTTTTGTATGGTATCATGCAACTGCAGCGCAAAATTCGCCGCACCGGGACGATCGCAAGATGACGGACCGTGTCATACGCCGATGGGATGCTGTCGTTAGGCGGACTGATCTTGACGATTGGGTTGCGACCTATCGGGACCGTGTGCTTGGGAAGATGGGCGGCATTGGCGGGTTTCAGGGCGTTGCATTTCATGCAGAGCGTGACGCTGACCCGTGCAACGTAACCGTGCTGACGATGTGGGATGACATGGATGCAATCAAGCGGTTTGCCGGGCAGGACCCTGCACAAGCCGTGGTGCCGGATTTTATGCAGCGCTTTTTTGTCCATGCCGACACGCGCGCAACCTTCCATGATGAGAATTTGGTGGAGACCAACGCATGACCGAGGCCCTGAACGAACTTGGTGCCCTGCTGGAAGGCAAACGCCCCGATTGCGTTTTGTCCTATTCCGTCGATTTTGGCGAATTGAACGTCAACCTGACGCTGGCCAGCCTGGTCAGTTTCGTGGACTTTTTGCGCACTGACAGCCAATGTCGTTTCTCGACCCTGGTGGACATCACGGCCGTTGATTATCCGGGGCGGGATGCGCGCTTTGATGTCGTTTACCATTTCCTGTCGATGTATACGAACCAGCGCATCCGCCTGCGTGTCGCGGTACGAGAAGATGACGTGGTGCCGTCGCTGGTGGATGTGCATCCCGGCGCAAACTGGTTCGAGCGTGAAGTGTTCGACATGTTTGGCATCTTGTTTTCCGGCCATCCCGACCTGCGCCGCATTCTGACCGATTACGGTTTCCGCGGGCATCCGCTGCGCAAGGATTTCCCGACCACCGGCTATAGTGAAGTGCGCTATGATGAAGAGCTCAAGCGCGTGGTCTACGAACCTGTCAATCTGGTTCAGGAATATCGCCAGTTTGACTTCATGAGCCCATGGGAAGGTGCGCAATACATCTTGCCGGGCGACGAAAAGCAAAACGAGGCATAAGCCCAAGCAATGGCCAGCGAACCTACAATTGTCTACTGCGTCGGGGCCACCAAGGCGGGCACGTCTTGGCTATACGATTATTTGCGGGGCCATCCGCAAGCCTATCTGCGCGCGGTCAAGGAAGCGCATTATTTTGATGCGATCGAAACCAACAGCCGGGAGTGGCATCAGCGCTGGTTTGCCCGGCGCCGCGATGGGTTGGTCCATCGGGTCCGGCAGGGCAAATTGCCGGAACTGACCGAAGAGTTGCAGGATTATGACGCGGTATGCGCTTTGCACGACACGCCCGATTATGACCGTCGGGCCTATCGCGCCTATTTGATGTCACCCGCCGGGGCGGCGGCGTCGATTGTTGCTGACATCACGCCCAGCTATTGCACGCTCAGTCGTGAGATGTTCAAAAAGATGGCCCAGGCGGCGCTGAACACCCGGTTCATCTATATCTTGCGTGATCCGGTGGCGCGCCTTTGGAGCCATATTCGCATGAACGCGGCCCGGCGCGCCAAGTCGGCCGAGGAGTTGGCGATGCGCGCGCGCCGGATTTTCTGGCGCTTCGGGCGTGGCCGTCATCCCGGTATTTGGGCGCGTTCTGATTATCGCGGCACGCTTGAGCGGTTGACCTCGGCTTTGGCGCCCAACCAATTGTTGGTGCTGTTTTATGAGGAATTGTTCACCCAGGACGCGGTCGCCTTGATCTGCACCTTTCTGGGGATCAAACATCACGAGGCGGATTTCTCGCGCCGGGTGAATGAGGGCCAGGAACTGGCCATGGACGAAGACATGCTGTCACATGCGCGCGGCTGGCTGGCCGATCAATATGCCTATGTGCAGCAGACGATTGATCACCTGCCGGTTGCCTGGCAGGCCAATATGCAAAGGGTTCCGGCATGATGGACGGAAAATTTGACGACGCGTTGACGGGCGAACAGAAGATTCGCAATTTCAACCTTAACTTTGGGCCGCAACACCCCGCTGCGCATGGTGTTTTGCGTTTGGTGCTGGAGTTGGACGGCGAGATTGTCGAACGCTGCGACCCGCATATCGGGTTGTTGCACCGGGGCACCGAAAAGTTGATGGAAAGCCGCACCTATCTGCAGAACCTGCCGTATTTCGACCGTCTCGACTATGTGGCCCCGATGAACCAGGAGCATGTCTGGTGCATGGCCATCGAGCGGCTGACCGGCACCCAGGTGCCACGGCGCGCCAGTCTGATCCGTGTCCTGTTCTGTGAGATTGGCCGGGTGTTGAATCACTTGCTGAACGTGACGACGCAGGCGCTGGACGTCGGTGCGCTGACGCCGCCGGTCTGGGGTTTTGAAGAGCGCGAAAAGCTGATGGTGTTTTATGAGCGCGCCTGTGGCGCGCGCTTGCACGCGGCGTATTTCCGGCCTGGCGGCGTGCACCAGGATCTGACGCCGGAATTGCTGGATGACATCGAGACATGGGCGCATGAATTTCCGGGCTTTCTGGAGGACCTGGAGGGTTTGCTGACGGAGAACCGGATTTTCAAGCAACGCAATGTCGATATTGGCGTTGTGAGCGAAGAAGATATTCTGAACTACGGATTTTCCGGGGTCATGGTGCGCGGCTCGGGCCTGGCATGGGATCTGCGCCGGTCGCAGCCCTATGAATGTTATGACGAATTTGATTTTCAGATTCCCATCGGCAAGAACGGCGATTGCTATGATCGCTATTTGTGTCGCGTGGCCGAGATGCGTGAAAGCACGAGCATCATCTTGCAAGCCATTGAAAAACTGCGCAATGAGCCCGGCGAAGTTTTGGCGCGCGGCAAGATCACGCCGCCCAAGCGCGCCGAGATGAAAACCTCGATGGAAGCGCTGATCCATCATTTCAAACTCTATACCGAAGGGTTCCATGTGCCCGCGGGCGAGGTTTACGCCGCCGTCGAGGCGCCCAAGGGCGAATTCGGCGTCTATCTGGTGTCGGACGGCAGCAACAAACCCTATCGCGCCAAGTTGCGGGCGCCGGGTTTCTTGCATTTGCAGGCAATGGATTACTTGATGTATGGTCATCAACTCGCGGATTGTTCGGCTGTAATCGGGTCGCTGGACATCGTGTTTGGCGAGGTGGATCGCTGAAGATGGCCCGATCACGCCACATATTCGCCAATGCCATTTGCCGCGGGGCCATCGTGTCCGCCGTGGCCGCGCGGGGTGCTTGGATCAAGGATCTGAGCCCCGCCAATACTGCAATTTCCAAACTCGGAGGATGCGCCTGATGTTGCGCCGCCTGTATCACGACCAGCCACACGACTTTGCCTTCACCGCCGCCAATCAGGCCTGGGCCGAGGCCCAGATCACCAAATATCCCGAAGGCCGTCAGGCCAGCGCGATCATTCCGCTTTTGTGGCGCGCACAAGAGCAAGAGGGCTGGCTGAGCCGGCCTGCGATTGAACATATCGCTGATATGTTGGGAATGGCCTATATTCGGGCGTTGGAAGTGGCCACATTCTACTTTATGTTCCAGTTGCAACCTGTTGGTTCTGTTGCGCATATCCAGATTTGCGGCACGACGAGCTGCATGATTTGCGGTGCCGAAGACCTGATTGCGGTTTGCCAGCAAAAGATCGCGCCGAACCCGCATGAATTGTCGGCAGACGGCAAGTTCAGCTGGGAAGAAGTGGAATGTCTCGGGTCGTGTTCGAATGCACCTATGGCACAGATTGGCAAGGATTATTTCGAGGATCTTACCACCGCGCGCTTTGGTGAAATCCTGGATGAGTTGGCTGCCGGCAAGGTGCCTGTGCCCGGGCCGCAGAACGGCCGCTATGCGGCCGAGCCATTGTCTGGTCTGACCAGTTTGACCGCCTATGAAAGTGGGCGCACTCAATATAACGCGTCCGCGCAATTGGCCGTGGATATTGGGGACACGGTCAAACGGATAGATGGCACCGAAGTGCCGTTGCTGACGCCGTGGCGGGGCAAGACCGCCGCATCCGCAAAGGCCGGCGCCAGGAAAACGGCGGCCAAACCTGCCGCCGCGCCCGTTGTGCCGAAAGCGCGCACCAAACCAATGGCATCCGGCAAGACAGCCGCTGCCGGACCCGCCAAACCCAAGAAACCCAGGGCGCTCAAGGGGCCGCGCAAAGCGGGTGCGGATGATCTGAAGATGATCAAGGGCATCGGCCCCAAGCTGGAGGCGTTATTGAATAGCCTTGGGATTTACCATTACGACCAGGTTGCCAAATGGGGCCCGGCAGAGGTGGATTGGGCGGATAATGAACTGGTCGGTTTCAAGGGGCGGGTCAGCCGCGACAATTGGGTGGCCCAGGCCAAGGTTCTGGCCGAGGGCGGCGAGACAGAATTTTCCAAACGCGCCACGTATTGATCAAGAGTTTTTGGCGTCAAAAAGTCGGGGGACTGAGACATGAGTATGGATGATACAACAAATAAATCGGTGATTTGGGGATGGGCCGCCGCCGCAGGTGTGGTTGCCTTCATCATTTTCAAGTTTCTGGCGGATTACCGTTTTGGCCCGGCCATTTTGCTGGCTGTTCTGGTGGCTATCCTTGTGGCGATCCTGATCTGGCTTGCATTCTTCCGTGGTCAGGTTGGAACGGCATCACAATCTGCGCCCGAGGCTGTAGAGGCCAAGCCGGCTGCGACACCCGCCGCTGCGACCAAAACGTCCAAGCCGACCACGGCCGCAGACATGATGGGCGATGCGGGCAAGTCACTGAAATCCCAGCCTGACGAAGACTTTGACGGCGACGGTGTGATTGAAGGCACCGGTGAGGGTGCCCAACCAGCAGGCCTGTCTGGCCCGCGCACGGGCGGCGCTGATGATCTGAAGAAAATCAAGGGCGTGGGCCCGAAGCTTGAGCAATTGCTCAATTCGATGGGGTTCTACCATTACGACCAGATCGCGGGCTGGAGCGCGGATGAAGTGGCGTGGGTCAACGCCAATCTGGCGGGCTTCAAGGGCCGGGTAACGCGTGACAACTGGATCGAGCAGGCCAAGACATTGGCTGCCGGTGGTGACACCGCGTTTTCCAAAAAGGTCGACAAGGGCGGTGTGTATTGAACATGACACCCGAACAGATCGCAACTGAACAGGCTTTGGCACGCAAGGGGCGCGTGGCGGCCCTTGTGATTGCCGGTGCCATGCTGATCTGGCTCGCGGCACAATGGATAGGCCCGCAACTGGGCCTGGCGGGGCGCTATGCGCTGCTGGTAGATTTCGCAGCGTTGGCGGCCTTTGTCTGGGCTTTCATCGTTGCCTTGCAAATCCGGCGTGCGCGCCGGCAAGACGGATAAGGAAGGGCAGATATGCTCAAGGATCAGGATCGGATCTTCACCAACCTATACGGGATGCATGATCGCACCCTGGCCGGTGCGCGGGCGCGCGGCCATTGGGATGGCACGGCTGGCATCATCAAGAAGGGCCGTGACTGGATCGTGGATCAGATGAAAGCCTCTGGTTTGCGGGGCCGCGGCGGCGCGGGCTTTCCGACCGGATTGAAATGGTCGTTCATGCCCAAGGAAAGCGATGGACGTCCGGCCTATCTGGTGGTCAATGCGGACGAATCCGAGCCCGGCACCTGCAAGGACCGGGAAATCATGCGCCACGATCCGCACACCCTGATCGAGGGATGCCTGATCGCGTCTTTCGCGATGAACGCACATGCCTGCTATATCTATATTCGCGGCGAATACATCCGTGAAAAAGAGGCGCTGCAAGCCGCCATCGATGAAGCCTATGACGCCGGTCTGGTGGGCAAGAACGCCTGCAAATCGGGTTGGGATTTCGACATCTACCTGCACCACGGGGCGGGCGCCTATATTTGTGGTGAGGAAACCGCGCTTTTGGAAAGCCTTGAGGGCAAGAAGGGCATGCCGCGGATGAAGCCGCCGTTCCCGGCGGGCGCGGGTCTTTATGGCTGCCCGACCACGGTGAACAATGTGGAATCGATCGCGGTTGTGCCCACCATCTTGCGGCGCGGGCCTGAATGGTTTGCGGGCTTTGGCCGTCCGAATAATGCGGGCACCAAGCTGTTTGCCATTTCGGGCCATGTGAACAACCCGTGCGTCGTCGAAGAGGCCATGTCGATCAGCTTTGAAGAGTTGATCGAGACCCATTGTGGCGGCATTCGCGGTGGCTGGGACAATCTGAAAGCGGTCATTCCCGGCGGCTCGTCCGTGCCATGTATCCGCGGTGAAAACATGCGCGAAGCGATCATGGATTTCGACTATCTGCGCGAGCAGCGCTCAGGCCTGGGCACAGCGGCGGTGATCGTCATGGACAAGGACACCGATATCATCAAGGCGATCTGGCGTTTGGCCAAATTCTACAAGCACGAAAGCTGTGGCCAATGCACGCCATGCCGCGAAGGCACTGGCTGGATGATGCGGGTGATGGAACGCCTGGTGACGGGTGAGGCCGAAGTCGAAGAGATCGACATGTTGCTGGATGTGACCAAGCAGGTCGAGGGACACACGATTTGCGCGCTTGGCGACGCGGCCGCATGGCCCATTCAGGGTTTGATCCGCAACTTCCGTGATGAAATCGAGGACCGCATCAACCACAAGCGCACGGGCCGCGTCAGTGCGGTGGCGGCGGAGTGACGTGATGCGGTTTGGCGCTCATATCCTTGTGGCGGCCAGCCTGGGTTTCGGCGTTCCAGCCGGTGCCCAGGATGTCACACTCAGCGAAGAGGCCTGGGCCGGGTTGCTGCAAGTCACCTATGCCACGACGGCAGCGGCGAAATGCGACGGGGCCACCAGCAATGCCAAGCGCATGGAACGTGCGATGCTGCAAACGGTCGGCGCGATTGCGGCCTCGGGGCAAGATCCGGTCGCGGCAATTCAGTTTCTGGAAACCGAGGCCGGAAAAGAGCAATTGGCAGAACGCGAAGCTCTTTTACGCGCCAGGCATGGCGTGCCGGCAGATGGCGACGCGGGTCTGTGTGCGGCCATCAAGGCAGAGGCCGCCAGTGACCCGGCGCTAGGCAAATTGGTGCGTTTCAAGTGAGTGCAAAACGCCCATATCATGTGGCCCAGTTCAATTGGGGCGTTCTGATCGATGATTGGGACACGCCCACTGTGGCCGAGTTTCAGGACAATCTTGACCGCGTGAATGCGCTGGCGATGCGCAGCCCGGGCTATGTCTGGCATATGCCGTCCGATCAGATGGAAGCCGGCCAAATGGATCCCGACGGCAGCCTTGGGGGCAATCCTCGCCTGGCGTCGACCCTGTCGGTCTGGCAAGACTGCGCCGCGCTGGATCATTTTGTTCAAAAGACCCTGCACAATGCGTTCTTGAAACGAAGTGCGGAATGGTTTGAGAAACCAACGGGGCCACGCCATGTGATCTGGCCCATAGAGGTGGGACAAAAACCCACCCTGACTGAGGCGGTCAGCCGCCTGAAAAAGCTGGGCGACAACGGGCCCTCGTCAGAGGCCTATGATTTCAACTGGGCGCGCGAAAACGCCCAGAGGAGTGCGTCCCATGTCCATTAAACTGTTACCACCCGCTCTTTCGGTCCTGGCGCTCGGTGTGCTGGCGGCACTTGCGCTGCCGGCACAGGCGCAGGCGCGCGTGTCCCTGTCGGAAGACGCGCATATCACCAATTCGCTGGTTTCCGCGGCGGTTGGTGCGGCGATTGCGGATCAATGTGGTGCGATCGAACCACGCAATGTTACAGTCTTTTTCAAGACCATGGCGCTCAAACGCTATGCGCAGGATCTTGGATATTCGACCAAAGAGATCAACGCCTTTGTCAGGGATCGCGAAGAACGTCGCCGCGTGCGCGAGCTTGCGCGGGACTATCTGACGAAAAATGGTGTCAAGATTGATGATACGGCCAGTTTTTGCGCGCTGGGGCGGGCGGAAATTGCGAAGAAAAGCCTGACCGGGCAATTGCTGCGCCAGAACGGGCGTTGAACCACGACCAACGACGAACAGCCCGCCGATGACGGCGGGTCAAAAGAGAGACAGGAAACTAGACCATGAGCGATCTCAAAAAGATCATCATCGACGGCCGGGAAGTTGAAGTTGATGGCGCGATGACCTTGATCCAGGCTTGTGAAGAAGCCGGCATAGAAGTGCCGCGCTTTTGCTATCACGAGCGTCTCTCGATTGCCGGCAATTGCCGGATGTGTCTGGTAGAGGTTGTGGGTGGTCCGCCCAAGCCTGCGGCCTCATGCGCAATGCAGGTGCGCGATTTGCGCCCCGGTCCCGAAGGTCAGCCGCCGGTAGTGAAAACCAATTCGCCCATGGTCAAGAAAGCCCGCGAAGGGGTGATGGAGTTTCTGCTGATCAACCACCCGCTGGATTGCCCGATTTGTGATCAGGGCGGCGAGTGTGACTTGCAGGACCAAGCCATGGCTTACGGCGTGGATTTCAGTCGTTATCGCGAACCCAAGCGCGCGTCCGAGGATCTGGATCTGGGGCCATTGGTCGAAACCCACATGACGCGCTGCATTTCGTGCACCCGCTGTGTGCGGTTCACCTCTGAGGTGGCGGGCATCACACAGATGGGCCAGACCGGCCGCGGAGAAGATGCCGAGATCACCAGCTATCTGAACCAGACGCTGGACAGCAATCTGCAGGGCAACATCATTGATCTGTGCCCCGTCGGCGCGCTGACATCCAAGCCCTATGCGTTCAATGCGCGGCCCTGGGAGCTGACCAAGACAGAATCCATTGATGTGATGGATGCGCTTGGCTCGAATATCCGCGTGGATACCAAAGGCCGGGAAGTGATGCGGATATTGCCGCGCAATCATGACGGTGTGAATGAGGAATGGATTTCCGACAAGTCGCGTTTCGTCTGGGACGGGTTGCGTCGCCAGCGCCTCGACCGGCCTTACGTGCGCGAAGGCGGCAAATTGCGCCCGGCAAGCTGGCCCGAGGCATTGGCCAAGGTGGCCTCGGCCATGAAGGGCAAGAAAGTGGCCGGTCTGGTCGGTGATCTGGCCCCGGTCGAGGCCGCGTTCGCGCTGAAGCATCTGATCGAAGGGCTGGGCGGCAATGTCGAATGCCGCACCGATGGGGCCAAGCTGCCAGAGGGCAATCGTTCGGCCTATGTGGGCACGGCCAGCATCGCCGATATCGATGCGGCGCAGATGATCCAACTGATCGGCACCGATCCGCGCCAGGAAGCGCCGGTGCTGAACGCGCGTATCCGCCGGGCCTGGGCGGCTGGCGCGAATATCGGTCTGGTGGGCGAGGCCGCCGATCTGACTTATGAATATGCCCATGTCGGCACCGATCGCGCCGCGCTGACCGATTTGGCGTCAAAGGAGTTTGGCCCGGTCAAGGACATGAATTCATTGGTCATTATCGGACAGGGCGCGCTGCAAGAAGCCGATGGCGAGGCGGTGTTGAGCCAGGCGATGAAACTGGCAGAAGAAACCGGCTCGAAATTTCTGGTGCTGCACACCGCCGCTGCGCGCGTTGGCGCAATGGATGTGGGCGCGGTGACCCTAGGCGGTCTGACCGCTGCGCTGGACGGGGCCGAGGTGGTCTACAACATGGGTGCCGATGAGGTGGAGATCTCGGACGGTGCCTTTGTGATCTATCACGGCAGTCATGGCGACCGGGGCGCCCATAGGGCCGATGTAATTCTGCCCGGCGCCGCCTATACCGAAGAAAACGGATTGTTCGTCAACACCGAGGGCCGCCCGCAACTGGCGATGCGCGCGGGTTTCGCGCCCGGCGAGGCCAAGGAAAACTGGGCGATCCTGCGCGCGTTGTCGGCGGAAATGGGTGCCACGCAGCCTTGGAATTCGCTGGCAGAGCTGCGCCAGGCGCTGGTGGCCGCCGTGCCGCATCTGGCGCAGATCGATGAGGTTATCGAAAACGAATGGAACCGGGTGCCGCTGCGCAAGCCCGCCAAGGCCAGCCTGCGCAATGCGGTGCGCGATTTCTACCTGACCAACCCGGTGGCGCGCGCCAGTGCCCTGATGGCAGAGCTATCCGCCGCGGCCCAGGCGCGCAGGGCCGAAAAGATGGCCGCTGAATGATGGCGCGCGCGGTGGGCATAGGGACTTTGGCGGCGATGGGGCTGGGCGGATGTGATCCCTCGGCACAGGCTGATGCGCCGACACAATACAGTGTGATTGACCGGCTGCGCATTGATGATGGGTTGATTAACATTCTGGCTCAGGCGCGCGGACCCGAGGCGCAGGCCAGTGTCGATGCCTATGCCGAATGCGTGATTGCCGATTACGCGCTGGAACAAGGCTTTGGATTTGCGCGAAGGATTCGCACGCAGGTCACAAAAACGGGTGGAAACTGGCGCGCGGATGCTGTTTACAGCATCTCGAAAACGCTGCCGGACGGATTGCGCACGATAGACACCGAAATTGCCGTGCAAAACTGCGCGGATAACGGAATTCCGACGGGCTGAAAGGGACGAACGAACGATGGCCGAATTTCTGATAACTCCATTCGGAATTTTTCTGACAATCGTGGCGCAAAGCCTTTTGATGTCGATTTTCCTGCTTTTGTCCGCCTATTTCATGATCTATGCCGACCGCAAGGTCTGGGCAGCGGTGCAAATGCGTCGTGGCCCCAATGTCGTCGGCGTGTTCGGCTTGCTGCAATCGGCGGCCGACATGGTCAAGCTCGTGGTCAAGGAAGTTGTCATCCCGGCCGGTGCTGACAAGCCGGTTTTCATTCTGGCACCCCTTATTTCCTTTACGTTGGCGCTGCTGGCCTGGGCGGTGATCCCGTTTGACACGACCTGGATCATCTCGGATATCAACGTGGCGATCCTGTTTGTTTTTGCGGTCTCTTCGCTGGAAGTCTACGGCGTGATCATGGGCGGCTGGGCGTCGAATTCGAAATATCCGTTTTTGGGGTCGCTGCGCTCTGCGGCGCAGATGATTTCATATGAGGTGTCGATCGGGCTGATCATCATCGGCGTGATCTTGTCGACCGGCTCAATGAATTTTGGCGCGATCGTCGCGGCGCAAGACGGCAATTACGGCTTTTTCAGCTGGTATTGGCTGCCGCATTTCCCGATGGTCATCCTGTTTTTCGTTTCCGCGCTGGCCGAAACCAACCGCCCGCCTTTCGATCTGCCAGAGGCAGAATCCGAATTGGTGGCCGGGTTCCAGGTGGAATATTCCTCGACGCCATTTCTGCTGTTCATGGCCGGCGAGCTGATCGCCGTCTTTCTGATGTGCGCGCTTTTGACATTGCTGTTCTTCGGCGGCTGGCTGTCGCCCATTCCCGGGTTGCCCGACAGCCCGCTGTGGATGATCGGCAAGATGGCGTTCTTCTTTTTCCTGTTCGCGATGGTCAAGGCCATCGTGCCGCGCTACCGCTATGACCAGTTGATGCGGCTGGGTTGGAAAGTGTTCCTGCCGCTCAGCCTGTTCTGGGTCGTTCTGGTGGCATTTTTTGCGCAATACGGCGCCTTTGGCGGTGCCTATGCCCGTTGGGCAGTAGGAGGCTGATCATGACGCAGATCGATTACACCCGCGCGGCCAAGTATTTTTTGCTGGCCGATTTCGTCAAGGGCTTTGCGCTTGGGTTCAAGTATTTCTTTGCCCCCAAGGCCACGCTGAACTATCCGCATGAAAAGAACCCGCTGTCGCCGCGATTTCGGGGCGAACATGCCTTGCGCCGGTATCCGAATGGCGAGGAGCGCTGCATTGCGTGCAAATTATGCGAGGCGATCTGCCCGGCGCAGGCCATCACCATCGATGCCGAGCCGCGCGAGGATGGGTCGCGCCGCACCACGCGCTATGACATCGACATGACCAAATGCATCTATTGCGGCTTTTGCCAAGAGGCATGTCCGGTGGATGCAATTGTCGAAGGCCCGAACTTTGAGTTTGCCACCGAGACCCGTGAAGAATTGTTCTATGACAAGGACAAGTTGCTGGCCAATGGCGAACGTTGGGAAGCCGAGATCGCGCGCAATCTGGAAATGGATGCACCCTACCGATGAACGATTTCACCAAACTGTTTGAACAGATGATGGCGCAGGGTCAGGAAATGGTCCGAGCGTTCAACCCCGCGTTGGAGAATTTCCAACCCAAGGGCTTTGAGGCCATGTCAGCCTCGACCACGATGCCCAAGGATTTCATGGAAATGATCTGGGGCAATGCGTTCAATCAGGACGGGCTGACCGCCAAGCAACGCCTGATGGCCATGATCGCGGGCATGACCGTGCAGGGCGCCCCGGTTGAGCCGATGTTCAAAAGCACCATTGCCCATGCGCTGGAGGCAGGCGCCAGCCAAAAAGAGATTGCCGAAGTGATCTATCAGATGTCGATGCTGGGCGGGCTGCCTGCCATGACCCGCGCGCTTGAATTTGCGCAAGCAGTTTTTGCCGAGAAGGAGGGGGATGCATGAGCGTCGCCGATTTTGCCTTTTACCTGTTCGCCATATCAGTGCTGACCGGCGGTCTGTTTACCGTTCTCAGCCGTAACCCGGTGCATTCGGTCTTGTGGTTGATCCTGGCCTTCATTTCGGCCGCGGGGCTGTTCGTGCTGTTGGGCGCTGAATTCCTGGCGATGCTATTGCTGATCGTCTATGTCGGTGCGGTGGCGGTGTTGTTCTTGTTTGTGGTGATGATGCTGGACGTGGATTTCGCCGAGCTCAAAGCCGAGATGGCCCGCTATATGCCGCTGGCATTGCTGATCGGCGTGGTCATCTTGATGCAGTTGAGCCTGGCGCTTGGGGCCTGGACATTCTCGGATGATGCCATGGGGCTGCGTGCAGCCGTCACGCCGGATCTGGCCGAAACCCACAACACCGCAGCTTTGGGGCGTTTGATCTATGATGACTACATTTTGCTGTTTCAATTGGCAGGCCTGATCCTGCTGGTGGCCATGATCGGCGCAATCTTGTTGACGCTGCGCCACCGCACCCATGTCAAACGCCAGGATATTCTGGCCCAGATGTATCGGGATCCGGCCAAGGCGATGGAGCTCAAGGACGTGAAACCGGGGCAGGGGCTATAGACCTGTTCCAAGCCATAATTCCACTGTTGGCGCTGTTGTCGCTGGGGGTGGTCGCCTTGCGACGCAGGGTGGAGAAAAAGAAAAGAACTGAGGGACGACATGGTCGGACTTGAACACTATCTAACCCTGGCAGCGGCGCTGTTTGTCATCGGGATATTCGGGCTCTTTCTCAACCGAAAGAATGTGATCATCATCTTGATGTCGGTCGAGTTGATGTTGCTGAGCGTCAATATCAACCTTGTCGCCTTTTCGGCCTTTCTGGGGGATCTGGTAGGTCAGGTCTTTACCCTTTTCGTGCTGACCGTGGCGGCCGCAGAGGCGGCCATCGGTCTGGCCATTCTGGTCTGCTTTTTCAGAAATCGTGGCACGATTGACGTGGAAGACGTCAACGTGATGAAGGGGTAAGGGCACATGGAAACGATTATCCTTTTTGCCCCGCTGGCAGGTGCATTGATTGCAGGTTTTGGCCATCGCATCATCGGTGACAATTCAGCCCAGTATCTGACGACCGGGCTGTTGTTCCTGTCGGCCCTGCTCAGCTGGATCGTTTTCCTGGGATTTGACGGCGAAACGCGCCAGATCCAGATTTTGCGCTGGATCGAAAGCGGCACGCTGTCGACGGATTGGTCGATCCGGCTGGATCGTCTGACCACCATCATGCTGATCGTGGTGACGACGGTCTCGTCGCTCGTGCATATGTATTCGATGGGCTATATGGCCCATGACGAGAATTTCGCCGAAAACGAAAGCTATCGACCGCGCTTTTTTGCCTATCTGTCGTTCTTCACCTTCACCATGTTGATGTTGGTGACGGCGGACAATCTGGTGCAGATGTTCTTTGGCTGGGAAGGGGTTGGCGTCGCCTCTTATCTCTTGATCGGTTTCTATTTCCGCAAACCAAGTGCCAATGCCGCCGCGATCAAGGCATTCGTCGTCAACCGGGTCGGCGATTTCGGATTTGCCCTGGGCATCTTCGGGCTGTTCTACATGACCGGCAGCATCAAGTTTGATGATGTGTTTGCGGCGGCACCCGAATTGGCCGAGACGAATATCAGCTTTCTGTGGGCCGACTGGAACGCGGCCAATCTGCTGGCGTTCTTGCTGTTCATCGGGGCGATGGGCAAATCGGCCCAGTTCTTTTTGCACACCTGGTTGCCCGACGCGATGGAGGGCCCAACGCCCGTGTCGGCCCTGATCCATGCCGCGACCATGGTGACGGCCGGGGTCTTTTTGGTCACACGGATGTCACCGCTGTTCGAATATGCGCCAGAGGCGAAAATGTTCGTGGTCTATATCGGCGCGATCACGGCGTTTTTTGCGGCCACAGTGGGCCTGGTGCAAAACGACATCAAACGGGTGATCGCCTATTCGACCTGTTCTCAGCTGGGCTATATGTTCGTGGCCGCAGGTGTTGGCGTCTATTCGGTGGCGATGTTCCACTTGCTGACACATGCCTTTTTCAAGGCGATGCTGTTTCTGGGCGCGGGCTCGGTCATCCACGGGATGCACCATGAGCAGGACATGCGCAATTATGGCGGGCTGAAAGACAAGATGCCCAAGACATTCTGGGCCATGATGATCGGCACGCTGGCAATCACCGGCGTTGGCGTTCCGCTTCTTTATGTGGGCTTTCCGGTGGGTTTTGCAGGTTTCGTTTCCAAGGACGCGATCATCGAAAGCGCCTATGCGGCGAACGTGCAATTTGCCTTTTGGGCTTTGGTCATCTCGGCGCTATTTACAAGTTTCTATAGCTGGCGGCTGATGTTCCTCACATTTTACGGCACACCGCGCGGCAACATGCACACGCATGATCATGCGCATGAGAGCCCCAATGTCATGACCATTCCACTCGGAGTGCTGGCCGTGGGTGCGATCTTTGCCGGCATGGTGTTTTACAAGCCATTCTTTGGTTCGGACGCGAGCGTGGGCAAATTCTTTGGCGCAATCGAGGCCAAGGCCGAGGATACTGAGCATGCGACGGCGACTTTCTTGCTTGGAAGCCCGGCCTATGCCGCAGAAGATGCCAAGGAAAAAGAGGCCAAGAAGGGCGCCGAATGGCCCGAGACACCAGGCAAGGGCGCGATTTTCAAACATCCGGACAATGAGGTGCTGGAAAAGGCGCATTACGTGCCGACCTGGGTCAAGCTGTCGCCTTTCGTGGCCATGTTGCTTGGGTTCTTCACCGCCTGGATGATGTATATTCGCCACCCCGACTGGCCCGCAAAGCTGGCCGCACAGCAGCGCATCCTGTACGAGTTCTTGCTGAACAAGTGGTATATTGATGAGTTGTATGACGTGGTCTTTGTCCGCCCGGCCAAATGGCTTGGCCATTTCTTGTGGAAACGCGGCGACGGCAACACGATCGACGGTTTCCTGAATGGAATGGCAATGGGTGTCGTGCCCTTCTTCACCCGGCTCGCGGGGCGCTGGCAATCTGGCTATCTGTTCACCTATGCCTTTGCGATGGTCATCGGCATCGCAATTCTGATCACGATTGTCACACTTGGCGGAGGGGCGAACTAATGCTTCTTTCAATAGTTACCTTTCTGCCCGTCGTCGCGGCTGTCATTCTGGGGTTGTTCCTGCGGGGTGACGATGAGGCGGCGCAAAAGAATGCCAAACTGGTCGCGTTGGTCACGACCACGGTCACCTTTCTGATCTCTTTGGGCATCTTGTTCGGCTTTGATCCGGCCAATACCGATTTTCAATTTGTCGAAGAGCGCCCCTGGATACTGGGTCTGACCTACAAGATGGGTGTCGACGGCATCTCGGTGCTGTTCGTGATGCTGACCACGTTCCTGATGCCAATCACCATCGCGTCTTGCTGGACTGTCAAGACACGGGTCAAGGAATACATGATCGCGTTCTTGTTGCTCGAAACGCTGATGCTGGGCGTGTTCATGGCGCTGGATCTGGTGCTGTTCTATGTCTTCTTCGAGGCTGGCCTGATTCCGATGTTCCTGATCATTGGCATCTGGGGCGGCAAAGAGCGGATCTATGCGGCGTTCAAATTCTTCTTGTACACGCTGTTGGGTTCGGTCCTGATGCTGGTGGCGATGATCGCCATGTTCATGGATGCTGGCACGACGGATATTCCCAGCCTGCTTGTGCATAATTTCGGCTCCGAGACATTCAGCGTGCTGGGCATTCAGATTGTCGGCGGTGCGCAAACGCTGATGTTCCTGGCCTTTTTCGCAAGCTTTGCGGTCAAGATGCCCATGTGGCCATTCCATACCTGGCTTCCCGATGCCCACGTGCAGGCGCCCACGGCCGGTTCCGTGGTGCTGGCGGCGATCTTGTTGAAAATGGGCGGCTATGGATTTTTGCGGTTCAGCTTGCCAATGTTCCCGGTCGGCTCTGATCTGTTGTCGGATTTCGTGCTTTGGCTGTCGGCTATCGCGATTGTCTATACCTCGCTGGTGGCGCTGGCGCAGGAAGACATGAAAAAGCTGATCGCCTATTCATCGGTGGCCCATATGGGCTATGTGACCGCGGGTATTTTCGCCGCCAACCAACAAGGTATCGACGGGGCGATCTTTCAGATGCTCAGCCACGGTTTCATCTCGGGGGCGTTGTTCTTGTGTGTCGGCGTCATCTATGACCGTATGCACACCCGCCAGATCGATGCCTATGGTGGTTTGGTCAACCGCATGCCGGCCTATGCGCTGATCTTCATGCTGTTCACCATGGCCAATGTCGGGCTGCCCGGAACCTCTGGTTTTGTCGGCGAATTTCTGACACTGGTCGGTATCTTCAAGGCCAATACCTGGGTCGCGCTGGTGGCCACGTCGGGTGTGATCCTGTCGGCTGCCTATGCGCTGTGGCTATATCGCCGTGTTGTGTTGGGTGAGTTGATCCGCGAAAGCCTCAAATCCATCACCGATATGGATGCGCGCGAACGGTGGATTTTCGCGCCACTGGTCATCATGACGTTGCTTTTGGGCATTTACCCCAGCCTAGTCACCGACATCATCGGCCCCTCTGTGGCGGCCCTGATCGAAAACTACAATGCCGACCTGCCGATGCAGGATCTGGCGCAAGCCTCGCAATAGGATCGAACCCATGATTTCAGCTGATCTACTTGTTGTTCTGCCCGAGGTAACACTGGCGGTGCTTGCGATGTTGGCGCTTTTGGGTGGTGTTTATATGGGCAAGGATGATACGGCCCCGGCGATCATCTGGGCCACGATCCTGGCATTTGTCGGGGTGGCGCTTTGGATTGCGGCGCGCGGGCCCGGCGTCGAAACCGCGTTTTCCAATTCCTTTGTGGACGATTCCTATGCCCGTTTCGCCAAGGTTCTGATCTTGCTGGCGGGCGCCGCCGTGTTGCTGATGAGCAAGGAATATCTGGAAAAACGCGATTTGCTGCGCTTCGAATATCCGCTCTTGGTGGCGCTGGCTTCCGTGGGCATGATGGTCATGGTCTCGGCCAATGATCTGATCGTGCTTTACATGGGCCTGGAGCTGCAATCGCTGGCGCTTTATGTCGTGGCCTCGTTGCGGCGCGACAGCGTTCGTTCGACCGAAGCGGGTCTGAAGTATTTTGTTCTGGGGGCCTTGTCGTCGGGATTGTTGTTGTATGGCGCTTCTTTGATCTATGGCTATACGGGCACCACGCTTTTCGCTGGCATTGTGCAGACTGCAACCGAAGGCCAAGTGTCCATTGGCCTGTTGCTGGGTCTGGTGTTCTTGATCACAGGCATGGCCTTCAAGGTCTCGGCAGTGCCGTTTCATATGTGGACACCCGATGTCTATGAAGGCTCGCCCACACCAGTCACCGCGTTTTTTGCGACCGCGCCGAAAGTAGCGGCGATGGGGCTGTTCGCGCGGGTTCTGTTTGATGCTTTTGGCAACATCACCGGCGATTGGGGGCAGATCGTGGCCCTGTTGTCGGTCGCGTCCATGTTCCTTGGCGCGATTGCCGCAATTGGCCAGCGCAACATCAAACGCCTGATGGCCTATTCCTCGATCGCTCACATGGGCTTTGCCTTGATGGGGCTTGCCGCTGGCACAGTGGGCGGCGTTCAGGCGATGCTGGTCTATATGGCGATCTACGTGACGATGAATATCGGCACTTTCGCGTTTATCCTTTCCATGGAGCGCGATGGCCAACCGGTCACCGACATTGACGCTTTGAACATGTTGTCCAAGACCCAACCGCTCAAGGCTTTGGCGATGCTGGTGCTGTTGTTCAGCCTTGCCGGCATTCCACCGCTGGTGGGCTTTTTCGGTAAATTCTACGTGCTGCAGGCGGCGGTGCAGGCAGATCTGGTCTGGCTGGCGGTTGCAGGTGTCGTGGCCTCGGTCATCGGTGCCTTCTATTATCTGCGCCTGGTCTACATGATGTATTTCGGCACCGAGGGTGAAGGGCTGGACACACATATGGCACCCGCTGCCTGGGCGATGCTGATGGCAAGTTCGGTGATCATGGTCGTCGGCATCGTATCGTTGTTTGGCGTCGAAGGTGCGGCTGCGGCGGCGGCGGCGGCACTTGTCAACTAAGGCCAACGTGCGGCCACCATGGCCCGAGGGCTATGGCCATCATGCTATGGATTGCGTGACCTCAACGCTGGATGAGGCGGCCCAAAGGGCGGCTCAATCGGCGCTGCCGACATGGTTCACCGCGCGTGTGCAAACCAAGTCTCGCGGACGCAGGGGGCGGGCCTGGGTGGCGCCGGAAGGCAATTTCTACGCAAGCCTGTCTTTGCCAGAGCTCGAACCGGCGCGCGCTGCGTTGCGCAGTTTCGTATCGGCGCTGGCGTTGCGCGACGCGCTGGCCGCGGTTTGTAAGCGCGCGGATATTTCCCTGACGCTCAAATGGCCCAATGACGTGCTTTTGAACGATGGCAAGGTCGCCGGGATATTGCTGGAGAGCCTGTCTGGCCCGAAAGGGCCATGGGGTGTGGCCATCGGCATTGGCGTCAACCTGGTTGCGGCGCCCGATGCGGCGCTGGTGGAGCCCGAGGCCCTGCGCCCGGTTTCGGTCCGCGGTGAAGCCGGCGTATCGATATCGGCACAGGATTTTCTGCCGCATCTTGCGGAGGCTTTCGCAAGACGCGAGGCGCAGTTCAACCGCCAGGGTTTCGCGGCGATCCGCACCGCCTGGCTGGCCCATGCCGCAAAACGCGGTGAGCAAATTCGCGTGCGTCTGCCCAACAAGACGCTGGATGGGCTGTTCAAGGATATCGACCCGCAAGGTCAGCTAATCCTTGCGACACCCGCGGGCGATGTGGCAATCGCGGCAGGCGATGTTTTTTTCGGGGAGTAGGCCAAATGCTGCTGTGCATTGATACCGGCAATACCAATACCGTTTTCTCGATCTGGGATGGTCAGGATTTCCTGGCGACCTGGCGCACCTCAACCGAATGGCAGCGCACGGCGGATCAATATTATGTCTGGCTGTCCACGCTGATGCAGGTGGAAAAGCTGTCGGTGACGATAGATCAGGTGATCATCTCGTCCACGGTGCCGCGCGTGGTGTTCAATCTGCGCCTGCTGTGCGATCGCTATTTCAATTGCCGCCCCTACGTCGTGGGCAAACCCGATTGCCTGTTGCCGCGCGATCCGCGTGTGGATCAGGGCACGACCGTAGGCCCTGACCGGCTGGTCAATGCCGCCGGTGCCCATAATCGCCACGGCGGCAATCTGATTGTCGTGGATTTTGGCACCGCCACCACATTCGACGTCGTCGCTGATGATGGGGCCTATGTGGGCGGTGTCATCGCACCGGGCGTCAACCTGAGCCTGGAGGCGCTGCACCATGCCGCGGCGGCCCTGCCGCATGTCGATATCACCAAGCCGCAGGCGGTGATCGGCACAAATACTGTGGCTTGTATGCAATCTGGCGTGTTTTGGGGATATGTAGGCTTGGTGCGCGAGATTTGTGCGCGTATCAAGGCCGAATACGGGCGGGATATGAAAATCGTCGGAACGGGCGGATTGGCCCCGCTGTTTGAACAAACGGAACATCTATTCGACATGTTGGAAGATGATCTGACCATGCACGGTCTGACCGTGATCCATGGGTATAACAAGGATATGAATAATTGAGCAAAGATCGATTGATCTACATGGCCCTGGGCGGGGCCGGCGAGATCGGCATGAATGCCTATGTCTATGGATACGGGCCGCCCGACAAAGAGCGATTGATCCTGGTCGATCTGGGCGTGACTTTCCCCGACATGGATGGCAGCCCCGGTGTTGATCTGATCATGCCGGACATGAGCTGGCTGGAAGAGCGCAAGGAACGCCTGGAGGCGATATTCGTCACCCATGCGCATGAAGATCATGTTGGCGCGGTGGCGCATATGTATGGCAAATTGGGCGTGCCGGTCTATGCGCGCGCCTTTACCGCCCATATTGCGCGGCTCAAGTTCGAAGAACATGGGCATGATCCCAAGAATGTCAAAACGGTTTCGGCCTGGCCCGAGACACGGCGCCATGGACCTTTTGAGGTGGGCTTTGCCCCGGTTAGCCACTCGATCCCGGAAAGCTCTGCGCTGATCATTGACACCGGCGCGGGTCGGATTGTGCATTCAGGTGATTTCAAACTGGACGAAACTCCGGGCGTCGGAGAGGCGTTCGACCCCGAAATGTGGGCAGAGATTGGCCAGTCGGGTGTGCGGGCGCTGGTGTGCGACAGCACCAATGTCTTTTCCAAACATCCCGGTCGGTCCGAAGAAACGGTTGGGCCTGCGATCACCGAATTGGTGGCAGGGGCCAAGGGCCTGGTGGCCGCCACGACATTTGCCAGCAACATCGCGCGGGTGAAAACCCTGGCGGATGCCGGTCAGCGGGCCGGGCGCTCGGTTGTCTTGTTGGGTCGCGCGATGCGGCGGATGATCACCGCGGGCGTTGAAACCGGCGTCTTGACGGATTTTCCCAACACCATCGCCGCCGAGGATGCGCAGAAAATTCCGCGCGAAAACCTGATGTTGCTGACCACTGGCAGCCAGGGCGAACGGCGTGCTGCGACCGCTCAGTTGAGCCGTGGCAAATACCAGGGGATGACCTTGAAAGAGGGCGATCTGTTCCTGTTTTCATCGAAAACCATTCCGGGCAACGAAAAGTCCGTGGCGCGCATCGTCAATGCGTTTTCTGAAATGGGCGTGGATGTGGTGGATGACAGCGACGGCGATTATCACGTCTCTGGTCACGCCAACCAGCCGGATCTGTTGCGTCTGCAATCCATTCTCAATCCGCAAATCGTGGTGCCCATGCACGGGGAACACCGGCATTTGCGCGCCCATGTGCGCCTGAGCGAAGAAGCGGGGCGCGCGGGTATTCTGGCGCCAAATGGCACCATGGTGCAATTGTCGGGCAATGCGCCCAAGGTGGTGGAATACGTTGAAACCGGGCGGGTTTATCTGGATGGGTCGGTCAAGATCGGTGCCCTGGATGGGGTGGTGCGAGATCGCATCCGCATGGCGCTGAACGGCCATGTGATTGTGACCGTGATTATTGAGGATGACGCGCCGTTGGGCGACGCCTGGGTCGAAGTGAAAGGTTTGGCAGAGACCGGACGTTCCAATGCGGCGCTGGTGGATGTGCTGGAAGAGGATCTGACGCAATTCCTGATGCGCGCGGGCAAAAAGACACTTGCCGATGATGAGGCGCTGGAAAAAGAGCTGACACGCGTGGCGCGCAAATCCGCACAAGATGAGTTGGGTAAAAAGCCCGAGGTCACGGTGGTGGTCAGTCGCCTGTCGTCATAGGTCAGACCCGCCACGGGAAACGAAAAAGGGCGCCCAATGGGCGCCCTTTGACTGTCATGGTGAGGCTGTGGCCTGTTAGGCCAGCATGGTCATGGGTGCTTCCAGGTTGGCTTTGATCGCGGCCAGCAGATCAGCCCCCAGGGCGCCGTCGATCACCCGGTGATCGACCGACAGGGTGGTGGACATCACGGTTGCCACGCTCAGTTCGCCATCTTCGCCGACGACCGGTTTCTTGACGCCCGCGCCCACAGCCAGGATCGCGCCATGTGGCGGGTTGATGATCGCGTCGAAATTGTCGATGCCGAACATGCCCAGGTTGGAAATGGCAAAGGTGCCGCCGACATATTCATGCGGGGCCAGTTTGCGCTCGCGCGCACGTGTGGCCAGGTCTTTCATTTCAGCCGATAGCGCTGACAGGGACTTCATTTCCGCGTCTTTGAGAACCGGCGTGAACAGCCCGCCTTCAATGGCGACCGCAACCGCCACGTCAGAGGCTTTCATCTTGAGCATCCGATCATTGGCCCAGACGCCATTGGCATCGGGCACCTGTTGCAAGGCCAGCGCGCAGGCTTTGATGATGAAGTCATTGACCGACAGCTTGATGCCACGTGGCTCCAGCTGCTTGTTCAACTGGCTGCGAAACTTCAGCAAGGCGTCCAACTGGATGTCGCGACGCAGATAGAAATGCGGCACGGTCTGCTTGGCTTCGGTCAGGCGGGCGGCCACGGTCTTGCGCATGCCGTCCAGCTTGACCTCTTCAAATTCGCGACCCTCATACATGGCCAGAATTTGCGCGGTCGCCGGGCCAGCCGCCGCCGCCGGTGCGGCCGTGGTCGCGTCGGCGGGCGCGGAAGCCGCACCACCCTGCGGCGCGGCACTTGCCGCCTCGACATCGGCCTTGATGATCCGGCCATGTGGGCCAGACCCTTTGAGATTGGCCAGGTCCAGCCCCTTGTCGGCCGCGATGCGCCGGGCCAAAGGCGTGGCAAAGATGCGGTTGCCATCCTTGAGCGGCGCGGCAGGCGCGGGTGCTGGCGCTGCGGCGGGTGCGGGCTCGGCGGGTGCTGGCGCTGCGGGTGCTGGCTCGGCGGCGGGTGCAGATTTGGCCGCGGAGCCAATGTCGTCGGCGCTT